>WBZP01000064.1_pt2 | contig 140871 bp, 124 predicted proteins | sample 5204301 | NCBI WGS metagenome assembly WBZP01 (sample SAMN12412401, study PRJNA552823) | activated sludge metagenome | isolation source: activated sludge from nitrification reactor of wastewater treatment plant... | place: USA: Pennsylvania | collected 2017 | reverse complement strand
CGCTCGTTGGCGTGCGGAGTACCGAAGGTTCCAGGCCAAGCAGCGCTCAGATCTCGCCGTCCTCGCGGCGTACCGCGGAACGATGGAGTCGCACCTCCAGCGGTATGACGGGCTTCGAACCGAGATGCAGAAGTGGGTCGACGGGATCGACGCCGACACGACGTTCAGCGACGCCTACGAGTTCCTCGGCGAGGCTGCGTCTCAGCGTGCGAGTCTGCGCGACGCGCTGAAGCTCCAGTCACCGCCGCCGGACATGGGCTCAGCACACAGCCAGTTGATGCAGGTGATCACCGAGGCAGTCGACGCCGTTAACGCGGCATATGACGGGATCAGCGAGTACCAGTACAACCGCGAGGACTACGACGACTACACGAGCGTTCCCGGGTGGCAGGAGTTCGTATCGTCGTCAGGGTCGCTCGCAAGCCGGTACTCGAGCGCGGAGGCGCAGTGGCGAGCGGCGCTCGACAAGGCCCGCCGGGAGATCAAGCGCCGCAAAGCCCTGGTGGCCCCAGCGGTCTGAGCCGCCGCATCTAGCCGACGCCCGTGACCTGCTTCACCCTGCCGTCCTCTACCGTGACGTTGACGCGGTCCTCGCGGTAGTCGAGCGTCACGGCCGACGGCTTTCCGTCCCGCTCGGTCACGCGTAGCGTGCAGCCGTTGCCCGTGGCGATCGTCCGCGCTTCGTCCTCAGTCTTGCCGACGAGCTTGCGTGTGAACTCCTCGTTCGCGGGGCAAGGGGCGCCCTCTTCCGTCGGCTCGGTGGGCACGGTCGGGGCGGGGGCGGTTGAGCTGGCGTCGTTCGAGCCGCACGCGGTGAACGAGAGGGCGGCGAGGGCCAGTGCGCAGAGGGCGAGGCGGCGCATCGGGAGACTCTCGCAGGTGGCGTTGTCACCCCGCCATCTCCTGAAGCAACGCCCCGACGAGCGCCCGCCCCTCGCTCTCGACGCCGTCCGCCACCGCGTCAACCACCACCCGCTTCTCGTCGAGCAGCCTCGCGATGCGCTCGTCGATCGTCCCGGCCGCGAGCAGATACCACGCGGTCACGCCGCGGTCCTGGCCGATGCGGTGGATGCGGTCCTCGGCCTGGTCGTGTTTGGCCGGCGTCCAGGCCAGCTCGAGGAACGCGACGTTCGCCGCCGCCGTCAGCGTGAAGCCGTGTGACGCGGCCTCCATCGAGCAGACACACAGCGCCGGTCCGCCGGCCGCCTGGAAGCGCTGCACCTGGGCCTGGCGCTCCTCCGGCTTGTCGGTGCCGAGGATTCGCGCGCAGCCCGGGAACCGTTCCGCGACCGCCTGTTGGATCGCTCGGTGGTGCGCGAACACGACCAGCCGCTCGTCTGACGCCGTGAAGTCCTCGATCCAGCTCAGCGCCGCCGTCAGTTTCTGCTCGGCCGCGAGCCTCCGCAGCGCTGTCATCTTCGTCATCGCCTGCGCGCGCAGCGCGCCCGAGAGCTGGCCGTCCTCATCTCGCTCTTGGTCGCGCAGCCACGCGACGAACTGCTTCTCCGCGCGCACATACTCGGCCTCGTTCTCGAGCGGCATCGTCACGATCGCGCGCTGCTTGGCCGGCAGCTGCGTCAGCACCTCGTCCTTGCGCCGCCGCACGTAGCACGACGCGCGCAGCCGCTCGTGCAGCTCGCGCCGCGTCCTCGCCTTCGAGTACCGGCGCTCGAAGCTCGCCATGCTGCCGAACTCCGTCAGCCGGCCGATCGCAGCGAGCTGCGGCGCGAGCTCCGCCGGGTGGTTGACGACCGGCGTCCCGGTCAGCGCGACCCGCATCGCGTCCGCGCTCAGCCGCGCTGACAGCTCCTGCACCGCCTGCGTCCGGGCCGCCTTCGGGCTCTTGACGTAGTGCGCCTCGTCGAGGATCAGCGCGCCCGGCCGGATCGCCTCCAGCGCGTCGAGATGGCGTCCGGTGATCTCGTAGTTCAAGACCACGATCTCGACACCGTCGAGCGGTTGCTCTGCGCCGCCGCTGATCGCAACCGCGCGCCGCTGCGGCAGCCAGCGCCCGGCCTCGCGCAGCCAGTTCAGCTTCAGCGACGCCGGGCAGATGATCACCGCCGGGTACGCGCCTGCCGCCTCGATCGCCGCCAGCGCCTGCACCGTCTTGCCGAGGCCCTGCTCGTCGGCGAGGAACGTCCGGCGGCGCTCGAGCAGATACGCCACGCCCGCCCGCTGGAACGGCATCAGTTCGCCGTCGAGTCCCGGCACCTCCAGCAGCGCGTCGTGCGCGCGCGACATCTCGGCGATCCGCTCGCGCTCCGCGCCGCCAACGAGCACCGCGTCGAGCCGCCGCTCCGCCTCCTCGGTCAGCACCAGCCGCAGCTCGTCGAGCACCCGATCGAGCGTCTCCGGCCGCCACGCGTCGATCGGCAGCACCTTCGCGTTCGGGTCGTCACGGCGATGGAGCCGCAGCATCGGCGCGACGCGCGCCTCGAACGCCGCCGCGACCCGCGCGTCCTCGTACGGGAGGCAGACCAGCGTCAGCACGCCGCGGCGGTCGGCGACGTCGAGCTCGCCGGTCGGGCCTGCCGGCAGCTCCGGCTCCGCCTCCGGCTCCTCCTCCACCTGCTCCTCCGGATCCTCCTCCACCTCCAGAGGAGGCGGCGCCGGCGGCGCCTCGGGCTCAGCGGGCGCCAGCCCCTCCGGCACCGCGAACCGGGGCGCCGGGCCGGCGTCGAGCCACTGCGCCGTCTCGCCCGACAGGTCGAACGCCAGGCCGCCCCCGCGCAGCTCCCGCAGCCGCGCCGCCACCGGCGCTGACGGCGGCGCCGTCCACTGTCCAGGCCCGTACGCGAACGCACCCGGAACGAGCGCGAACGCCGCCGCCAGCTCGCGGTCGCCGCCCGACTCGAGCAGGACGAGCTTGTCCTCCTCGAACAGCGTCACGCGGGCCGGCGGCATCGCGGGAGGGTCGCAAAGCGGGCGGCGGGCTGACCTGAGCCCCGGTACGCTCGGCCCGCCCGATGAGCAAGGACCGCAACACCGGCGCAAAGCGGGCGCGTGAGCTGCGCGCCGAGCTCGCGCTCGACCCGGCCGCACCGCTCGACTGCCTGCTGACGCTCGTCGAGGAGCAGCTCGGGCTGCCGGTCGTTCTCGCCGAACTCGGGGCGGTGATGGACGGCTGCTGCTGGCAGTCCGGTGAGCGCGTGCTGCTCTGGGTGAACGCCGGCCATGCGCCCGTGCGGCAGCGCTTCACGCTCGCCCACGAGGTCGGGCACCGCCGCTGCGGTCACGACGGCTCGCTCCCGGTCGAGACCTTCCAGACGCTCGGAGGGAAGACGACCGACAGCCGCGAGGTGCAGGCGAACGCGTTCGCCGCAGAGCTGCTGATGCCGGCCGATGGCATCCGCGCCCGGATCGGCGGCGGCGAGCCGGACCTCGATGACGTCGTCACGCTCGCATGCGAGTTCGGCGTCTCGACGCTGGCGATGCTCTACCGCCTGAACACGCTCGGCCTGACGAGCCGCCGCGCGGAACTCGAAGCCGCGATCGCCGAGGACGCGCATCGCGAGGCGTGGGAGCGGCTCGGGATGGAGCCGCACGCCGACGGCATCTCAGCGGCACGCGAGGCCGGGCTGCCACGGCTCTCGCCGTCGGAATGCGGCTCAGCGTTTGCCGCCGTCGCCCGCGGCGAGGTGTCGACCACCGCAGCGGCCGCCGCCGCCGGCGTGCCCGCCGACACGCTCGCGCGCGGCGCCGGACGGATCGGGATCTGACCCACACGTCGATGGTCATGAGAACGCGCACATCGCGCGTTCTCATGACCATCGACGCCGGCTGACCTCAGCCCTCCGGCCCGCCGCAGAACAGGCGGTCGGTCTCGTCCATCGTCGCCTCCGGCGCCTGCGCGAAGACCGCGGCCGACATTGCGCCGATCTCCTCGACGAGCTCGTCCTCGACCTCGCCGGCGGCGCGGAAAAGCGCTGACGCCGCTAGCGGCGGCGACGGATCGAGCATCCCGCGGCCGGCGCCGAGCGCGTCGGACAGCGCGCCGATCAACCGCCGCGACAACCGCTCCTCCGCGAGCTCGCCCGACTCGAGCCGCTCCAGGTAGCCGCCGACACGGGCGGCGTCCGGGAGCGAGAACGCCGACGACACCGACGCGGCCAGCTCGGCGACGCCGAGCCCGGCCTGCTCGCGCAGCCGCCGCACCCGTGCCGCGACCGGCTCACGTTGCGCGGACGCCGCTGCCAATGCGTTCGCCAACGCCGGCTCGGCCGCGATCTCCGCCAGCGTCTGATCGCTGTAGGCGGGCGCCGGCGCGACAGCCAGCCAGGCCTTGAGCGCCCCGCGCAGCTCGGCACGCTCGGCCGCGTCGGCGCGCTCCAGGAAGTCGAGCACGTCCGGCCGCTCGCCGGCGTTCCAGGCGTCGATGAACTCGGACAGCAGTCGGTCGGCGGTGCTCATCGTCCTGGCCACTCCTTTGCGAGCCGATGCAGATCGGTGGTGCCACGGCTGCGGTTCTGGTGCACGGCCGCCTGCGAGAGGCCGAGCCGCTCCTCGATCACCGAGCACGGCAGCTCCTCGAACGTGAGCTCCATGACCTGGCGCCGCTTGTCGGTGAGCTGCGGCAGCGCCCAGGCGAGGAACTTGCGGCCGTGCGCCAGCAGCTCGACGTCCTCGGTGAGCGCCTCGGCGGCCGCCGCCGAATCGGCGAGCGCGCTCGCGACCGCTGGGTTGACGTAGTCGTCGCCATCGCTGTTCTGCAGGTCGAGTCGTACCTCGTGCCCGGATCTGCCAGTCGCCTTGCGCTGCACGTCGACGCAGCGGCGGAAGACCACCTGCTTGACGAAGTTGACCCACTCGCCGAGCGACGAGCCGGCGAACGAGCCCGGCCCCTTCGTCGCCAGATCGAGCAGCACGTCGCTGAGCGCCTCGTCCTGCTCGCCCCGGCGCAGATACCCGTGGCTCTTGAGGCGCAGGTGCCCGGCGATGAAGTCGTAGCGAGCCGTCAGCAGCTCGCCCCAGGCGCGCGCCGCCGCCTCGGCGTCGCCCTGCGCGCGCGCCTCGACGAACGCGGCGAGCGCGCGCTCGTCCTGCCCGGTGTTCTCACGTGCGACCGCCATCCCGACCAGCGCGGACGATCGCACACCGGCCCGGCGGCTGCCATCGCGCACGCCGGTAGCGTGGTGCGCGATGCCACCACTCGACCGGATCCCGAGCCGCGACGACCCGCAGCGAGTCCCGCGGCCGGTCCCCGGCGAGCCGGGCCTCTTCACCGTCGACGGCACCTGGGGCACGATCACGCCGATCGCGCTGCCCGGCGGTGTCGAGACCGTCGGCGAGCTCGAGGTGATCGCACAGATCGAGGCCGGGCGCCCGCTGGTCGACACGCGCAAGTCGAACTACGTCGCCCTGGGCACGATCCCGGGCGCCGTCCACATCGACCACGACGAGATCGCCGCGCGCATCGGCGAACTCGACCGCGACACCAAGACCGTCCTCTTCTGCAACGGACCGCAGTGCGCCGCCACCCCGGACGCGATCGCCAAGCTGGTCGCCGCCGGCTTCCCAGCGGCGCAGCTCCGCTTCTACCGCGGCGGCATCCACGACTGGGTCACGCTCGGGCTGCCGCTCGAGATGCGCGGCGACTGACAGGCCGGCCGCCGCTCCCATACGCTGGCGCTGTGGCCCCGGCGCCGGAGCGGCCCAACATCCTGCTGCTGATCACCGACCAGCAGCGCGCGGCGATGCACTGGCCGGACGAGCCCGGCTGGCTCGATGCGCTGATGCCCGCCGACGCCGAGCTGCGCCGGACCGGCATCACCTTCACCGAGGCGTGCACCGCGACCGCGATGTGTACGCCGAGCCGGGCGACCTTCCTTACCGGCACCTACCCCTCGCGGCACGGCGCCACGCTGACGCTGACGATCGGCGACCTGCAGCCCGACCCCCGCAACCTCCCGGCGATCGTGCGCGACGTCACGCGGATCGCGCGCAGGGGTGAGGCGCCGCGCGCGCGGCTGGCGCGGACGTTCCTCCGCGGTGCGCTGCGCCTGCCGCCACACGGTGGCGGCGAGCCCGTCGTTCCCGCCGGCTACCCGACGCTCGGCTCGATGCTCGCCGCCGCCGGGTACACCGTCGTATACAAGGGCAAGTGGCACCTCAGCCACCCGCTCGCCGGCGGCCACTCCTGGGGCTGGGACGACGCGAAGCGGATCGCTCGCGACTACGGCTTCGGCGGTTGGGAGCCGCCCGACTCCGGCGAGAACGCCAAGGCCGAGCACTTCGGAGGCGGCACCGCCGGCCCGCTCGCCGAGGGCTTTGACGAGTTCTACACGCGGCAGGCCGAGGCATTCCTCGCGCAGCAGGACCTGCCCGAGCCGTTCTGCCTCGTCGTCTCGCTCGTCAACCCGCACGACGTGCTCGGCTACCCGTCGTCCTACGAGCAGGGCGGGTACCGGCGCGAGGACTTCGCCGGACTCGGCGTGCAGCTGCCGCCGACGATCGACGAGCGGCTGACGGGCAAGCCGGCCGTCCACGCGCTGATGCGGCTCGGGCAGACGTCCTACGTCGGCGGGCTCCGCGACCGCCGGGCGCAGCTCGACTACGTCAACTTCTACGCCTACCTGCATCGCCTCGTCGACGAGAAGATCGGCCGCGTAGTCGGCTCGCTCGGCGACCCCGGCGACCCGTCATCGCTGCGTTCGCGCACGGTCGTCGCGCGGATCTCAGACCACGGCGAGCTCGGTCTCTCGCACGGCGGCCTGAGGCAGAAGATGTTCAACGCCTACGAGGAGACGCTCCGCGTCCCGTTCACGATCAGCAACCCGCTCCTGTTTCCCGAGCCGCGGGAGACCGGCGCACCGGCGACGCTCGCCGACCTCGTGCCGACGCTGCTCGACCTCGCCGGCGCCCGCCACACGAGCACCCTCGACGGCTTCAGCCGCGCCGCGCTCGTCGCGTCCCACGCGGAGCCCGACCGCGAGCAACGGGCGATGCTGCCCGCGACGCTCGCCCGCCTGCTCGACGATCCGCCCGCCGACGCGGCGCCCGGTCACACGCTCTTCACCTACGACGACCACCAGGCGGGGACGGCCAGCCAGGACGCGCCCGGGCAGCCGAACCGCGTGCGCGCCGTCCGCGACCGTCGCCACACCTACGCCGTCTACCTCGACCCGGCCGGCCGGGCAGCGCCCGAGTACGAGCTCTACGACCGCGATGCCGACCCGAACCAGGTCGACAACCTCGTCGGCGTGCGCACCGGGACCGGGCGCACGGCGGCGGTCGAGGCGGTCAGGTGCGAGCTCGCCGAGCAGTTGGCCGGCGCGTGCGAGCGTGTCGGCGCGCTCGCACCCTGAGCCACCGTCAGCGCAGCCCGTTCAGCGTCCGCACCGCGCGCAGCGCCTCGCCACGCCGGTAGAAGTTCACCGCGACGATGTTCACCGGCCGGCCACGCTGCTCGGCGCAGGCGCGCGCCCGCGCGAGCAGCGGCTCATAGGCGTTGACCTTCGCCGCGTCGGTCGGGCGCGGCGCGGGCGGCCGGTTGACCCAGTGGTTCATCTGGAACAGCGGCGCAGCGGCAGGCCCGCGGTTCGGCTCGCAGCTGGCCGCCAGCTTCTTCGGGTCGGTCAGCTGCGACACGTCGGTGAACGCGAACGGCGTCTCCTGCAGCGCCTCGCCGAACGCGTCGAGGTTCCACGGCGCTCCGCCCGAGCGGTTCTCGTTGAGTATCACGAGCCGCTTGCCGCTCTCGACCATCTCGCCGAGCGTCGCCCACGGGCCGCCCGCTGCGCCGTCGTACGCGAACGGCTCGAGCCGCGCCCGCCGGATCGCGTCGACCCAGTCCTCCGGCGCGATCTGGTCCTGGTGGACGATCGCCAGCACCTCGCCCGGGTTGGCGACGAGGAAGCGGCGGATGTCGGCGAGCACGGAGGCCAGCGACGTGGCGCCGAGCTCGCAGAAGCCGTGGCAAAGGTAGAGGCCGCGCGCGCCCTCGCCGGCGAAGCCGAGCCGGTCACGGATCCTGTTCGCCGCCGCGACCGACTCCGGTGAGAGGCCGCTCTCCTCCTCCGAGCGCTTCTTGGCTTCGGCGTTCTCGAACGCCGTCCGGTAGCGGCCGTTCGGCAGCCGGTCGGCTTCGTAGGTGTCGATCAACAGGCCGCGGACGCCGTCGTCGAGCTGGTCGGCGATCGGCGCGTCCTGCTCGGCCGAGAACCAGCCCGGCAGCGGGACCGACATCGAGTTGTGCGTCGCGAGCAGCGCGACCTCGTCGAAGCTCTTGTCACAGAGCGAGCGCGCGCCATTGCAGCCGGGCGAGGCCAGCGCGCCTGCGCCCGGGACCGTGACCTGGCCGCCGCCGATCAACGCCGCGACCGCGGTCGCTGCCACCAGCACGCCGATCGCTGCCGGCCAGAGCCGGCGCGGCGCCGGTGCCGTAACGGTCGCGGCGGACTGCGGTTCGCCGGTCAACCCGATCACCATCCGCACGCCCTCGTAGAGCAGGTACGCGCCGAGCGCCGTCAGCAGGAGGTCGATCACGACCTCGCGCGCGACGAGCAGCGCTACGCCGGCTGCCGCGAACCCGAGCCCGCGCAAGACGCGCAGGGGCTCGGTGCGGATGAACTCCCACGTCCGCTCGAGCGGCTCGCCTAGTCCCACCCGCTGGACCAGCGACCGTGAGACGCCGGCCAGAACCGCGCCGAGCAGCACGAGCACCCAAGCCGTCTGCTTGAGTCCTTCCGCGTACGCGCGCCAGAGCGCGTCCCGGACGAGCCGCTGCTGCTCGCCGTCTGCCGAGCCGGCGACCAACGCGCGGCCGACGATCAGCAGCGCCAGGACGAGCACGCCGGCGCCGATAGTCCCGACGCCGAGCTGGCCGGCGGTTCGCCGCCGCGCGGGCGAGAGCGTCAGCGCCGCCGCCGCCAGCCCGGCGGCGAGCGCCGCCGCGATCCAGGCGATCAGGCGCAGCCGGTCGACGGTGTCGACGACGCGCCCGAGCGTCGGGTCGAGGTCGGCGACGACGATCTCCACCGGCCGCGCGCGGTCGAGCTTCGTCACGAGCTCGGGCTGGAGCTTGCGCACCGCCTCCGCCGCGACCGTGCCGATGTCGCGCAGCGTCAGGACGACCGTGTCCTCCGAGCCGGTGAAGACGGCGCGATGGACGTCGGCGACCGCCGCCCGGAAGAGGGCGAGGAAGGCGCGGCCACCGATCACACGCTCGACCCCGGACTGGATCGCCGGACGGAACGCGATCAGGTCGGCCTGCTGCTGGAGGATCAGCTGATCGGTGATCCGCTCGGAGAGCAGCGCGCGGACATCGTCGTCCTCGAGCGCCTGCGCCGCGCGGTTCGCGAACTGGCCCGAGTTGCCGATCGAGCGCGCGCTGTAGCCGGCGACGGTCGCGACGAGCAGCGCCACGGACGCGAGTACCGCGAGCAGTGTGGATGTCCGGCCGCGTCCCATCGCCTGCCACCGTACGCGGCCGGCCGGCTACCAGGAGCCGGTGTGACGCCGAGCCTTTTTCCGGTAGCTTTTCGCGGATGCTCCGCCGCCAGGTCCTGATCATCCCCGCCGCGCTGCTCGCGCTCGTCGCTCCGCAGGCCGCGAGCGCCGCCGGGCCGCGCACGCCCGCGCAGTGCGCCAAGGCGCTCAACTGCCCGGCCGAGGAGATCAACCTGATGACGATGAACGACCGTCTCAAGATGGTCCAGCTGATGGAGGCCGGCCCGGCCGTCCAGTTCCGCGCGCAGTCGCGCTGGCGCAACATCGAAGGCGTGATCACGTTCTTCCGGGGCAAGCAGTGGGGTCCGCCGAACACCTGGATCTCGTGGGTCGACGCCGGCATCGTCGAGGGCATCGAGCGCGGCCTGGCGATGGCGAGCGGAAAGCGCGGCGGTGACTTCGGCAACCCCGGCGCGGCGCTCTGGCGCGACTACGTCCTGACGCTCAAGGGCGGCGGCTACCCGACGCGCGGCTCGCACGACCGCGCCTGGGGTTTCGCCGAGCAGGCATCGACCGATGACGGCCAGAAGAACGCCGAGCAGACCTTCGGTCTCTTCCCGAGCAGCGTCGAGAAGACGCTCTACGACTTCTCGCAGCTCTACCGCGACATCATGCGCAACAAGCAGGAGGCCGCGAACGTCGTCGCCTACTACGGCGCCGTCACCGGCCAGCCCGAGGTCAGCTACCGCAGCCGCGACTTCGTCGACTGGTTCACCGACGTCGGCAACCCGGTCCCGTCGATCAAGGGCTGCGAGATGGCCTACCGCTTCGGCAGCGGCGACATCTTCGGCGGACTCGGCGCGGGGATCGACATCCTGCTGACGTCGATCCCCGACCTGCTGCGCGACTACTTCGCCTCGCAGGGCGCGAGCGCCGCCTCGGTCCGCCGCTTCAAGCCGGTCGACCCGGCGCGGGTCTCGGCCGCGCGCGTGCGCACGATCGCGCCGTCACTGGCCGCTCGCTGACGCCCGCCGCGAGGCGACGAGGCTCGTCGCGGTCACCGTCGCCAGCGCCGCGACGATCACGCCGAGTGACAGCAACGTCGGGATCTCTGGGACGGAGTCCCACTCGCCGTGCGCCCAGTGCAGGACGAGCTTCACGCCGATGAAGACGAGGATGAACGCCAGGCCGTAGGGCAGGTGGACGAGCTTGCTGAGCGAGCCCTGGAGCACGAAGTAGAGCGCGCGCAGCCCGAGCAGGGCGAACGCGTTCGTCGCGAACACCAGGTACGGGTCGCCTGTGATGCCGTAGACGGCAGGCACCGAGTCGATCGCGAAGACGATGTCGGTGGCGAGCAGCGCGAGCGCGACCAGCGCCAGCGGCGTCAGCGCTCGTCGTCCGTTCTCGATCACAGAGAAGCGCGAGCCGCGGTAGCCGTCGGTGACCGGGTAGAACCGGCGCGCGATCCGGACCGAGCGCATGCTGTCGACGTTCAGCTCCTTGTGACCCTTGCCGGCGTCGATCCAGATCTTGATCGCGGTCACGATCAGGATCGCGCCGAAGAGCAGGAACGCCCAGGCGAAGTTCGTGATCAGCTGCGCGCCGAGCGCGATGAAGATTCCGCGCAGGATCAGCGCGCCGGCGATGCCGACGAGCAGCACGCGCTGCTGCAGCTCGGGCGGCACGACGAACGCCGTGATGATCAGCATGAAGACGAAGAGGTTGTCGACCGACAGCGACTTCTCGACCAGGTAGCCGGTGTAGAACTCGAGGCCCGTTTGGCCGCCGTGCGCGGACAGGACCCAGACGCCGAACAGCAGCGGCAGCGCGATGTAGAACGCCGACCAGCCGACCGCTTCGCGCATCGACACCTCGTGCGGCTTGCGCGTGATCAGGAAGTCGAGCGCGAGCAGCGCGATGACCGCCCCGATCGTCAGCAGCCAGAGCGACGGGCTGCCGATGCTGGGGCCGGTGTCGGTGATCGGCGTTGCGGCCGCGATGAACGTGTGCACGTGGGAGTCCTCTCTCTGACTTCGTCGGATGAGGTCTCCTTCACCGCTTTCGCGGCGGCGCCCCGGGAGCCGCGAGGCTCGTAATGACCGGGTGCGCGCTTAGAGAAGTACTCCCCTCGTGATTCCGGATAACTATAGCGGGTGTTTGCCGCTGACTAGGATCCCGGCACATGGGAGCAATCAAGGGTCAGCGCAGCGTCGAGATCGACGCGCCGATCGAGCGGGTCTTCGAGATCGCCGCCGACGTGCCGGGCGCCGTCGAGTGGCAGGGCTCGCTGCAGAGCGTCGACGTGGTCAGCACCGACGATCAGGGGCGCGCGGTCGAGGTCGACACCGTCAACCACACCGCGGTCAAGTCGGTCAAGGGGCGGATGCGCTTCTCCTACGACGAGCCGACCGCGATCCAATGGGAGCAGCTGAACGGCGACGCGAAGGCGGTCAACGGCAGCTGGGCGTTCGAGGACCTCGGCGACGGCCGGACCCGCGCGACCTACGCGCTCGCCGTCGACCCGGGCCGGATGCTCGGGCTGCTGATCCGCGGCCCCGTCGAGGGCCAGGTCAAGAACGCGCTGCTCGGCGACGCGTCCGAGGGCCTCAAGCGGACCGCGGAGGCCTGAGCGGCTCAGCGTTAGGAGGTCCCGAGCACGCGGCTCGCGAGCCTCTGGAACGGGCCGCTCGGCGGCGGCGGCTCGTAGCGCGAGAGCTTTCTGACCGCGCGCCGGACGAGGACGATCACCAGCACCAGCAGCCCGATCGAGCACGCGAACAGGCCGAGCGCGACGGCGAGCGCGATCCACGGCGCCGCGAACGCGAGCGAGATCACGGTCGCGCCGGCGAAGTCCTCGGCGGTCGAGATCACGACGTTCGACGCGGGCTCCGGCGAGAGGTTGACGACGGCGCGGATCCCCGACTTGACGAGGTGGCTGGCGGTCGTCGAGCCGCCGCCGATCAACGCCGCGACCTCGGTCGAGAGGTCGTCGCCGGCGCTGCCGTACTCGGCGGCGATCGCCGCGCCGACGACCGGCCGCACGAGCGTCTGGATCGTGTCGCTCGCCGAGTCGAGGTAGGCGACCTTGTCGGCGACGAGCTCGACCAGCAGCAGCACGCTCGCCACGACCAGGAGCGTGGTCGAGCCGAGGTATCCCGGGGCGTCGATCCAGCCGACCTTGTCGCTGAACCCGGTCGCGACGAGCACACCCCAGACGCTGATGCCCGACGCCCAGCCCTGGGCGATCAGAAAGGCGACGGCCGATCCCATCGGCCGCAGTCTCCCAGCTCTGCCTGCGTCAGCGGACCTTGAGCTTCACGGTCGCCGCGCTCGCGCGGCCACCGGTGTGGGTCGTGCGGACCTTGAGGACGATCTTCTTGCCGCGCCTCAGCTTCCCGCGGATCGCCGCCGAGGAGAGGTCGAGGCTGATCACGCCGACGCCCTCCTTCGTCTTGGCGGCCGGCAGCTTGATCGTGACCTTCTTGCCGCGGGCGGTGACCATCGAGCGCTTCAGCAGCGACGTGCCCGCCTTGCCGACAGCGTCGTTGCGCACGGCTTTGGCCTTGAGCCCGAGCCCGTTCGGCACCGTGACCGTCGCCCCGGTCATGCGCTTACCGCGGATCGTCAGCCGCAGCGCGCCGCCGCGCTTGCCCTGCTTGCGGACCGAGCCCGTGACCTTGAGCTTGCCGAGCGGAGCGAACAGCCGCGCCTCGCAGGTGACGGCGACCGTCGGCTTGCTCGTGTAGGTGGCGCCGTTGTGCCCGGTGAAGGTCGCGTCGATCGTCGGCGTCGACTTGCACGGCGACTCGCCGTCGGTGGTCAGCAGCGAGCTGATCTTGAGCTCGAACCGCGACAGCGGCACGTCGGGTATCGCCGGGACGCTCGAGATCAGCCGGTTGCCCGGTCCGAGCGAGTTGCGGACGATCAGCGGCACGTCGATCAGGCCCTTGAGCGTCACCGCGAGGCCCGGCAGCGTCTCGCCCGGCAGCGTGACCAGGTAGACGTCGCCGCTGAGCGGGTCGGGCAGGATCGAGGAGAGCGCGGTCGCGCTGCCGATCTTCGCCTTCGCAGAGCACGTGCCGGCCACGAAGTCGGCCTCCTGGCAGGTGTTCCGGAGTGCGGCCGTGTCGGGGCCGAAGCCCTCGGGCAGCATCATCTTCATCGACGCCATCGTCGAGTCGCCGGGACGCGGCTCCATCGTTGCCGTCAGCGCCGGCTTCTTCAGCGGGCCGCTGACCACCGCCGAGAACTTCGGCGCGAAGGGCAGCGACTCGCAGCCGGTCGGGGTGTAGGGCTCGTTCTTCGTCGACGTGCTGCCGGCGATCGACGTCAGCGTGACCGAGATCTGCTGCTCGGCGCAGGACGACGCGTTGAACATGAAGCCGTCGCGGTCGAGCTTCAGCGTCATCGAACGGACGAACAGCGGCACGCCTCCGAGCATCCGCGGCATCGGCTCGGCCGACTCGACGTCGATCCCGAGGTCCGGGCGCACGCTCATCTTCGCGAGCACGGTCGCGAAGCCGAGGTCGATCGGGCCGACCGCTGCCGGGACGATGATCGCGAGGCCACCAACGCCGCCGCCGATCGCCTCGGTGAAGTAGACGGGGCCGGAGATCGGGAGCGGGTCCGGGCCGGTGCCGGCGAGCACCGAGACAGTGCCGACGCGCGAGCCCTCGGGGCAGTTGCCGGCGCGCGCGTCCGTGATCGCGCAGCGCTCGACGGCGTTGAGGCGGCCGAGCAGTCCCGGCGGCAGCGAGGACTTGAGCCCGTCGAAGCGCTCGTCGGCGTCGCTGCGCTCGAACGACATCGTCATCCCGGTGTCGCCGCCGGCTTGGGTCGAGGCGAGCGAGGCGCTCAGCTTGGGCGCGAACGCAGGCGCGACGCAGGCTGTCGTGGAGACCGGCACCTGCACCTCGACCGCCGAGCCGGGCCGGGCCGACGGCGTCAGCCGGGCGACCGCGTTCGTGTCACCGCATGTGGGGGGCGCCTTGAGGATCGCGTTCGGCCCGCCGCGGAAGCTCATCTTGAACGCGGTGAACGGGATCGGCGGGATCTCGTCGAAGTACGTCGTCAGCTGCCCGGTCGCCGGGTCTGGCGTCGCGCGCCCCGCCAGCTTCAGCTTGATGTTCCCGAGCTCCGCGTAGATCAGCATCCGCAGCGTCGCACCGGGCTTCGGTGTGCCGACGAAGATCGTGCCGCTGACCGTCCCGACGAGCGGCGTCGTGAAGTCGACGGTTCCGATCGCCGAGCCTGCTGGGCAGCTCGGGTCGCTCGCCTGATCGGCGGCGAACTGGGCGTCGGTGCAGCCTTCCAGGCCCCGGCTGGCGGACGACGCCGACAGGCCGAAGCCGTCGGGCAGCACGACCTGCGCCTTCTCGACCGTCGACTGGCCGAAGTCCGCGGGGTTCGAGCTCGGCGCCGGGAAGCCGAGCGTCACCGACAGCGGCGTCGGCTGATCGGCGGTGACGGTGTTCGGCGTCGCCGACATGCTCGGATCGAACGGCAGCGAGTTGCAGCCGGTGACGGGGACCTCCGACGACGTGCCGGAGACCCAGTCGTTCGAGCCGTACTTCCTCGCCGACGCCTCGAGCACGACCGGCTGGCACTTCGTCGGGTTCGTCAGGAACGGGCCCTTCGGGCTGTGCGGCGGCGTTCCGTACAGCGTCATCGTCATCTGCTTGAGGTGGATGTCGATCGTGCTCCACGACTGCCCGAGGTTGTCGTAGAGGACCGCCGTCTTCGGCATGTCGCGGATCGAGTTGCGCAGGCCGAAGTCACCGGGCGAGCGCAGGCTCAGCGGCGCCTCGGTGACGATCGGCTGCGGCGTGAACCAGAGGATCGAATCGGGGACGAGCTTGATGAAGAGGCGCGCCGGCTCATCGCCGCGAGGTTCCATCACGTAGATCACCCCATTGGTGACCATGTCGGTGACGATCAGCGCGTCGGACACCGCGGTGACGACGCCGACCTGGGAGGCGGCGGGGCAGTTCTTCGCGTTCGCCTGCGCGATCGTGCAGGGGGTGACGGCGTTCGGGTCGCCGACGAGGCCCGGCGGCAGGTCGACGTCGATGTCCTGCGGGTCGCTCGGGTTGGACATCCCGTTGCCGGGGACGCCGATCCGGAGCGTCACGTTCTCGTGGCCGCCGGCGGTCAGGGTCGCGGGCGCCGTGATCTCGGGTGCGATCCCGAAGGCGGCGCCGGCCGGCGAGGCGAGCGCGCCGGCCAGCGCGAGCGCGCCGAGGACGGCTGTGAGGGTTCGGGGAAGCGCTCGTGGACGGGCCATGACTGCCTAGGTATCGGCAGCTTCCGGAATCCGGTCGAGCGAGCTCCTCAACGTTCGTCGAGTGGTCGGTTGCTCTCAAACGGTTGAGAGCAACCGACCACTCGACGCTCAGGCGACCGGCTCGCGGTCGGTGCTGTTGAGCGCCGCGGTGCGCTCGCTCATCGAGCGGCCGAGGCGGCGGACCTCGGCGTCCATCAGCGGCAGCAGCGTCTTGGCGTCGCGAGCGACGCGCCACTCTGCGGCTCGCGTCGTCAGGAACGGCTTGAGGAAGCGCAGCAGGCCGACCCAGCCGGGGACGCTGACGCGCGCCTTGCGCTGCTCGATCCCCTCGATGAACGCGGCCGCGCAGTCCTCGACGCTGACGGTGTCGCTGAGCGGTCCGGGCAGCGCCTCGACCATCTCGTTGGCTGCGGCGAGGTCGGCGCGCGACTCGCGCACCAGCGGCGTGTCAATCCAGAGCATGTGCGCGCTGCCGACGGTGACGCCGCGGTGTGCGACCTCGAGCCGGAACGAGTTGGCGAGGTGCTCGGCCCCGGCCTTCGAGGCGTCGTAGGCGACCATGCCGGGTGCGGCGGCGTAGGCGGCCGCTGAGGCGACGACGAGCGCGTAGCCCTTGTTCTCGACGAGCTGGTCGAGCGTCGCGCGCAGCGTGTGGAAGATGCCGGTGATGTTGACATCGATCACCTTGCGGAACGCGGCGGGGTCGACCGCCTCGAGCGAGCCGTAGCTTGCGATGCCGGCGTTGGCGAGCGTCACGTCGATGCGGCCGAAGCGCGCGACCGCCTCGGTCGCGGCGGCCTCCATCTGCTCGAGGTCGGTGACGTCTCCTTTGACCCCGATCGCGCTGTCGCCGAGCTCGCTGACGAGCGCGTCGAGCGCCTCGGTGTCGACGTCGACGAGCGCGACCTTCGCGCCCTTGCGAACGAGCTGGCGCGCCGTCTCGGCGCCGATGCCCTGCGCGCCGCCGGTGATGAACACGACCTTCCCTTGGACTGAAGCCATCCGCGAAAGCTAACGGAGCGCGGTGGCAGGCCGCTGTGCGGCGTGACACACCGTCAAGACGCCGAAGGCGTGGTTCAGCGGAGCGCAGCGAGCATCGCGCGGGTGAAGATGAGGGCGCGCTCGATCTCCGCATCGCCGCCGGCGAGCACCATCCGGCCGGCCTCCTCGCCGGAGGCGAGGATCACGCGGGCGAGCATCTCGGCGTCGACGCCGGCCGGGCCGCCGCGGCGCTCGAGCCCGGCGGCGCAGAACGGCGCCAGCATCGCGACCACGGCCGCCCGGTTGCGCTCGACGCGCTCGCGCAGCGGCAGCGGCGCGCCGTCGGGCGGCAGCAGCGCGAGCCGCCAGGTGAGCGGGTCGCCGGCGACCGCGCGCAGGTAGCCGCCGAGGGCGGCGAGCACGGTCTCGTCGATGTCCTCGGTTGCGTCGAGGTCGGGGAGCACGCCGCGGATCTGCTCGAAGATCCGCTGCTCGCCGCGGTCGGCGAGCGCCGCTTGCATCGCGTCGAGGTTGTCGAACTGGGCGTAGACGACCGTTCGCGCGATCCCGGCCTCGCGCGCGATCCGGTCGATCGAGACGGCGCCGTGGCCCTCGTTCAGGATCAGCCCGGCGAGGATGTCGAGCAGCTGCTCACGCCGGTCGGCGCCGGCCATCCGTGCCGGCCGGGCCGGACTCACGACTTCGTCGAGCGGGCGTTCTCGGCGGCGAGCGCGAAGTCGCGGATCATCGAGCCGATCAGCCGCGGGTCGTCGTGCATCGGCACGTGGCCGATCTTCGGCAGGACGCGGAAGTCGACCCGGGGAATCTCGTTCTTGAAGCGCTCGGAGTGCCGGTCGATCGGCAGGATCCGGTCCTTCTCACCCCAGGCAATCAGGACGGGGCAGTTGATGTCCTCGAGCCCGTCGAGCCACGGCGCGCCGTACCGGAGGACGGCGAACAGGTCGTCGCGGACGATGTCGCATTCGATCGACCGCCGCGCCATCTCGACCGCGTCTGCGGCGCTCATCAGATGGCCGCGCTCCATCGCGTCGAGCAGCGCAAGACGTCGCCGGGACGGAGAACGGAAGACCCACGGCAGGATCCGCAGGTTCCGGCGCGTCATCGCCTGCATCCGTTGGAACTGACGGACGATCCGTAGTGCCTCACGGCGGTTGCCGTGGTCGAGTCCGCCGGCCGGGGCGAGTCCGATGACGCTGCGCGCCCGCCCGCGCCTGGCGAGCTCCAGAGCGAGGCCCCCGCCGAGCGAGTTGCCGGCGACGTGGAACGTGTCCAATCCCAGTTCCGCGAGCATCTCCTCGGCCATATCGGCCATGTCGGCGAAGCTTCGGGGGTCATCGGCTTCGGCGAGATGGGGACCGTCGGAGTGACCGTGGAGCGTCGGCGCGATCACGTCGAAATGCGGAACCAGCTCGCCGAGGATCGGTCGCCAGGTGCGCCACGTATCGGTGAAACCGTGAATGAGCAGGAGCGGTTCGCCGGTGCCGGCGCGGTAGAGGCCAGGCGAGATGGTCGCGGACATGGCGCGGGAGAGTACAGGCGTGTACAGAGGGCCACCGTGCTGTGTGGCACGCGGCGAGCGGCGCGGCTCCCGTACGATCGCCCGATGAGCACCACCCTCGCCGGCCGCACCATGTTCATCTCGGGCGCGAGCCGCGGCATCGGGCTCGCGATCGCCAAGCGCGCCGCCCAGGACGGCGCCAACATCGCGTTGATCGCCAAGACCGCCGAGCCGCACCCGAAGCTCGAGGGGACGATCTACACCGCTGCCGAGGAGATCGAGGCAGCCGGCGGCAAGGCGCTACCGATCGTCGGCGACATCCGTGACGAGCAGTCGGTCGCCGATGCCGTCGCCAAAACGGTCGAGACGTTCGGCGGCATCGACATCTGCGTCAACAACGCGAGCGCGATCAACCTCTCGGGCACGCTCGAGATGGAACTGAAGCGCTACGACCTGATCCAGTCGATCAACACGCGCGGCACGTTCGTGGTGACCAAAGCCTGCCTGCCGCACCTGATCGAGGGCACGAACCCGCACATCCTCACGCTCTCGCCGCCGGTCAACCTCAACCCGGACTGGTTCAAGGGCCACGGCGCCTACACCGTCTCCAAGTACGGGATGAGTCTGCTCGCCCTCGCCTTCGCCGGAGAGTTCTCAGAGCAGGGCGTCGCCTCCAACGCGCTCTGGCCGAAGACGATGGTCGCGACCGCCGCCGTCCAGAACCTGCTCGGCGGCGACACCGCGATGGCGATGTCGCGGCGGCCCGAGGTTTACTCCGACGCCGCCTACGCGATCTTCTGCCGCGACAGCCGCACATGCACCGGCAACACCTACCTCTGCGAGGACGTGCTCGCCGAGGAGGGCGTCACCGACCTCGCGAAGTACTCATTCGTCGAGGGCGCCCAGCTCGGCCGCGACCTGTACGTCGACGACGACGTGCTCTGAGCCGGGACTCGCGCGAACGACCGGCATGTGCCAATATGCCGATTCGTGGGTGTTCGGATTGGCATAGATCTGGTCGATTATGCGGAGGTGGATGCCGCGATCGCCAAACACGGTGACCGCTACCTCCGACGCATCTACGGCGAGGCCGAGGTCGACGACTGCCGCGACGCCGACGGAATGATCGTCGCCGAGCGACTCGCCGCGCGCTTCGCGGCCAAGGAGGCGGCGCGCAAGGTGCTGCGCCCGGATCGCGTCGGGATCGGCTGGCGCGACGTCCAGGTCGAGCGCCGGCCGGGAGGCTGGACCGCCCTGCGGCTGACGCGCTCCGCGGCGCTGCGCGCCGAGGAGCAGCGCCTCGAAGACTTTGAACTGAGCCTCACGCACGAGGCAGGCATGGCCGGCGCCGTCGTCGTGGCGCAGGCCGCGTAAAGGGGAACGCAGATGACCGAAACGCAACAGGCGATCGCCACCGTGATCGCCGGCAACGCCAAGCTGCGGATCGGCGCCGACGCGCTGGCGCTCGACACCGATCTGTACGAAGCGGGGATGACATCGCACGCCAGCGTCACCGTGATGCTGGCGCTCGAGGATCACTTCGACCTCGAGTTCCCCGATCGGATGCTGACCCGCGACGTCTTCGCGAGCATCGCTGCGATCGACGCCGCCGTGGGCGAGCTGACCTCGGCCCCGGAGCCGGTATGAGCGCGCTGACCGCAACGATCGCCGCACCGACCGACGCCGCGTTCCTCGATGCGATCCGCGCCGCCGGACAAATCGCCGCCGAGCAGGCCGGCGACGTCGACCGCAACGCACGCTTCCCGAAGGAGGGCATCGCAGCGCTGCGCGAGGCGCAGGCGCTATCGGCGTACGTTCCCGAGCGTCTCGGCGGCCTCGGCGTGTCGTTCGACGCGCTCGGTGAGGCCTGCTTCGAGCTCGGCCGATGCTGCGCCAACACGGCGATGGTCTTCGCCATGCATCAGATCCAGGTCCACTCGCTGGTCGGTCATACCGAGGGCTCGGACTGGTACGAGCGCTACCTCGAGTCGCTCGTCGCCGAGCAGCGGCTGATCTCGTCGGCGACCTCGGAGGTCGGCACCGGTGGTGATCTCGGCGCCTCCGTGGCAGCCCTCACGACCGAGGCCGACGGCCGCGTCAGCTTCACCAAGCAGGCGCCGACGATCAGCTACGGCGTCGAGTCCGACGACCTGCTGACAACGCTCCGCCGGACGCCGGACGCGGAGCCCGGTGACCAGATCCTGATCCTGACCTCGATCGCCGAGACGACGATGGAGACGATGGGCGGCTGGGACCCGATGGGTATGCGCGGCACCTGCTCGCCCGGTGCGGTCCTCTCCGCGACGGCCTCGGCCGAGCAGGTTGTCCCGACATCGTTCGCCGAGGTTTCCGCGCAGTCGATGGTTCCGTCGACGCACATCCTCTGGGCCTGGGTCTGGCTCGGGATCGCGACCGACGCATTCGACCGCGCCCGCGCATTCGTGCGCGCCGCAGCCGCCAAGGACGCGACCGCAGCGACCACGAGCGGCGTGAAGCTCTCGCATCTGCTCGCAGAGCTGACGCTGATGCGCGCCGAGGTGCGCCAGGCACACGACCAGTACGTCGAGGCCGCCGAGAACTACCCCGAGTCGCTCTCGACCGTGGCGACGGCACTGCGGATCAACATGGTCAAGATCACGGCCGCCGACGCGGTGGCCCGCATCTGCCAGGGCGCGCTCGGTGTCTGCGGGATCATGGGGTACAAGAACGACACGCCGTTCAGCGTCGGCCGTCACATCCGCGACTCGCTGTCGGCGAGCCTGATGGTCACCAACGACCGCATCCATCGCACGAACGCGCAGCTGCTGCTCGTCGCCAAGGACGTTTGATGGCCGAGTTCCGCGCGGCCACCGGCACGCAGCCAGCGTTCCTGGACGCGCTGCTCGAGCGTGGACTGCTGATCGCCTCCGGCGTGCCTGGCCTCTACGGGCGCAGCGCGGTGTTCGAGGACGTGCGCCTGCGGTTCGTCGAGGCGGTGCGTCGCGTCGCCGCGATCGACGCGCCGGAGCGGCTCGCGTTCCCGCCGCTGATCCCGCGCGAGCAGCTCGACCAGCTCGGCTACCTGAAGACCTTCCCGCACCTCGCCGGCGTCGTCACCGGCTTCGGCCCCGGCGATGACGGCGGGCTGCACGAGCAGCCGGCAGGCGTCGCCCTGACCCCAGCCGCCTGCTACCCCGTCTACCCGGCGATCGCGGCGCGCGGTCCGGTGCCCGCCGGCGGCGTCACCGTCGAGGCGACGCAGGGCTGCGTCTTCCGCAACGAGCCGTCGGATGACCCGGCCCGGATGCAGCTCTTCCACCAGCTCGAGATGGTGCGAATCGGTGCGCCCGAGGTCGTGATGGCTTGGCGCGACCGGTGGCGCGATGACGCGGTCGCACTGCTCTGCGGGCTCGGGCTCGACGCCCAGCACGCGGTCGCCTCAGACCCGTTCTTCGGCCGCGCCGGCCGGATCCTCGCCCGCGGCCAGCGTCAGCAGGAACTGAAGTTCGAGGTCCTCGCGCCGCTCGCCGGCGACGAGCCGACCGCGGTCGCCTCGTTCAACGCGCACCAGGCGCACTTCGCCGAGGTCTATGGGCTTCAGGCTGAGGACGGCACGCCGGTTCACACCGCATGCCTCGGCTTCGGCCAGGAGCGCGTCGTCCTTGCGTTGCTCCACCAGCACGGGCTCGATCCGGACGCCTGGCCTGCCGCGGTGCGCGCCCAGCTCTGGGGCAACGATGGTTGAGTACGCGCCGCATCCGGTGCATGCCGGCGGCGCGGTCTTCCACGAGACCAACTGCTACACGGACGTCGTCGTCGAGCTGCTGCACTCCCGCGGCCTCGAGCCGCTGGCGGTGCTCGGGCGCTTCGTCCGATTGGACTTCGAGGGCGACCAGTGGACGTTCTTCAAGCCCGACCCGGAAGACCTCGAGCTGCTGCTCGGTGTCGACATCCACGAGATGCAGCCCTATCGCGCGCTGCCGCTCCAGGCCGCAGAGCTGCTCGCCGCCGGCCGGACGATGATCGTCGAGGCCGACTCCTTCCACCTGCCCGACACCGAGGCCACGAGCTACCGCACAGAACACGTCAAGTCGTCGATCGCGGTCGATGCGATCGACGCCGAGGCTGAGACGCTGACCTACTTCCACAACGCCGGGCGCTACGCGCTGTCCGGTGAGGATTACCGCGGTGTGTTCCGTACGTCCGGTGACTGGTCCGCAGACGTGCTGCCGCCGTACACCGAGATCGTTCGCTTCGACGCCGCGGAGCCGCTGGCCGGCGCAGCGCTCCGCGATGGCGCGCGTGCGCGGCTGCTCGTACACGCCGCGCGGCGCCCGGCGACGAACCCGTTCCCGCGCTTCGGCGCCCAGCTCGAAGCGGTGCTGCCAGCGCTGCTCGACGGCGACCTCACCGCCTACCACGACTACGCCTTCGCGACCGTCCGGATGATCGGCGCCGGGTTCGAGCTCAGCGCCGCGATGGTCGACTGGTGCTGTGGCCCGGGCGGGGAGGAGACCTCGGCTGCGATGCGCGAGCTGGTCGACGCGTCGAAGCGGATGTCGTTTCGGCTCGCCCGCCGCAAGCCGTTCGACGTCGCGACGCCGATCGGCGAGATGGCGGCGAGTTGGGATCGCGCGATGGGCGGCCTCGATGCGCTGCGCCACTGATGACGGTCGGCGGCTGATCGGCCTCTCGACGGCGACCAGCGAGGAGCTGACGGCCTGGCGGCACGACGGTGACGGCACCGACGCGACCGCCCAGTGGTACCGCTGTGCGGTCGACGTCGGGTTGCCTGCCGAGGGTGTGCGGCGGACGCTGACGTTCGACGGCCTCGCGACGGTCGCCGAGGTCTACCTCGACGACGTGCTCGTGCATGAGAGCCGTTCGATGTTCCTGCGCAGCAGCGTCGACCTCGACGACGCCGTTCGCGGCGAGGTGACGGTTGCGATCTGCTGCCGTGCGCTTGCGCCGCTGCTGGGCGAGTCGCGCAAGCCGCGCGCCCGCTGGCGCACCAAGCTCGCGGCCGCGAACCTGCGCTTCTTCCGTACGCAGCTGCTCGGCCGCACGCCGGGGATCGCGCCCGACGCGCCGGTGATCGGGCCTTGGCGCCCGGTGCGGTTCGAGCGGCGCAGCGTGGTCGGCGTGGCGTCGCTGGCGGTCGCTGCTCGTGTCGAGCGCGGCGCCGGCCACGTCACCGTCGACGCGCTCGTTGCGACGTTCGGAGACGCGCCGGTCGAGGCCGCCGAGCTGCGGGTCGGTGGCGAGCTGCCGGTGTCGCTCGTCGTCTCCGGCGGGCGCGTCAGCGGTGACGCGGTGATCGCGGACCCGCCGCTGTGGTGGCCGCACACGCACGGCGACCCCGCGACGTTGCCGGTGACGATCGCGGTGACGGTGAGCGGCACGGTCGTCGAGATCGACGCCGGCCGGGTCGGCTTCCGGACGATGGCGTTCGACGACGCCCAGCTGACCGTGGGCGGCGTGCCGGTCTTCGTTCGCGGCGCGGTCTGGACGCCGTCGCCCGACGATCAACTCGAAGCGCGCCTCGGTCTCGTCCGCGACGCCGGGCTCAACATGCTCCGCGTCGTCGGCACCGGCGCGTACGAGCAGCCGCGGTTCTACGACCTTTGCGACCAGCTCGGGATCGTCGTCTGGCAGGACTTCATGTTCGCCAACTTCGACTACCCGATCGCCGACGACGGCGTTCGCGTGCTGGTGGAGAAGGAGGCGGCCCAGGTCACCGGTGAGCTCGCGCACCGCCCGTCGGTCGCGGTCTTTTGCGGTGGCAGCGAGATCGAGCAGCAGGTCGCGATGCTCGGGCTCGACCCCGAGCTGGCGCAGGGCCCGCTCAGCACCGAGCTGCTGCCCGGCGCCGTCGCGGCCTCGGGCTCGGATGCCGCCTACGTGACGTCCTCGCCGTCCGGCGGCGCGTTGCCGTTCCGCTTCGGGTCGGGCGTCGCGCACTACTTCGGCGTCGGCGGTTACCGGCGCCCGCTCAGCGATGTGCGGCTTGCCGGTGTGCGATTCGCGTCCGAGTGCCTCGCGCTCGCGAACGTCCCCGACGACGATGCCGACTGGGACCGCGGCGTGCCGGCGGACGCCGGCGCAGACTGGACCTTCGCGGACGTGCGCGACCACTACCTCGCCGAGCACTACGGCGTCGACCCGGCTGGGCTCCGGCGCGACGACCTGGCGCGCTACCTCGCGCTCAGCCGGCAGATCAGCGGTGAGCTGATCGCGGCCGTGTTCGGCGAGTGGCGGCGGCCGGACTCGCCGTGTGGCGGCGGGCTCGTGCTGTGGCTCGCCGACCTCGAGCCCGGCTCGGGCTGGGGCCTGCTCGACGATCGCGGGCAGCCCAAGGTTGCCTACCACCACCTGCGCCGGGCGAGCGCGCCGGTCGCGGTCTGGCTGACCGACGAGGGGCTCGCTGGCGTCGCCGTACACGTCGCGAACGATCACCCCGCGGCGCTTGAGACGACGTTGCGGGTCGCGCTCTACGAAGACGCCGGTCACGAGGTCGCAGCGGCTGAGCTGCCCGTCGCGATCGAGCCGCACAGCGCGGTGAGCTTCGACGCCGAGCAACTGATCGGACGCTTCGTCGACGCGTCCTGGGCCTACCGGTTCGGGCCGGCCGCGCACACGAGCGTCGTCGCGAGCCTCGACCTCCCTGACATCGCGCCTGCGGTGCTCTTCCCGGCCGGGCCGCCGCTCGAGCGCGCCGATCCGGAGCGCCTCGGCCTGCGCGCCGAGCATGCGCTGGCCGGCGGACGAGCGGTCGTGCGGCTGTCGTGCGAGCGGCTGGTCTGGGGCGTTCGGCTCGCGGTGCCCGGCTTCGTGCCCGAGGACGACGCGTTCACGCTTGAGCCCGGGCGCGAGCGGCTCGTACGGCTGACGTCGAACGAGGCGTCCGGGACACCCACGGGCGGCACCGTGACCGCGCTCAACCTCGACCGGCCGGTGACGCTGTGAGCGCCCGCGCCGGATATCTCGGGAGCGGCACGTTCGCGCTGATCGACGGGGCCGGCAGCTGCACCTCCGGCCTTGGAATCCTCGTGTGCGGGCCGTTCGGGCTCGAGGGCATCACGGCGACACGACCGCTGCGCGAGTGGGCGCGCGCGCTCGCCGCCGACGGACATCTCGTGCTGCGGATCGACCTGCCGGGGACCGGCGACAGCGCGGGCGGACCGCGTGATGCCGGCCTCGTCTCACGCTGGCAACAGGCGCTGGCGGACGGCGTCGCGCTGCTGCGTCAGGACCACGGCGTCACGCGGGTCGCTGTCATCGGCGTTGGCCTCGGCGGGCTGCTCGCGCTCACGACGGAAGCGCCGGTCGATGACGTCGTCGCCTGGGGCGTGCCCGCGGACGGCCGCCGACTCGTGCGGGAACTCCGCGCGTTCGCGCGCTTCGAGGCGGTCCGTCAGGACGAGGCCGGCGGCGTTGTTGCCGGGGGGTACGTGATGACCGCCGAGACCGCCGAGGCGCTCGGCCAGATCGATCTGCGCGCGCTGCCGGCAGGCGCGCTCGACCGCCGCCGCGTCCTGCTGGTGAGTCGCGGGGATGCCGCGCCCGACGACGAGCTGCCGGCGGCGCTCTCCGCGGCCGGTGCGGTCGTCGACACTGCCGCCGGGCCGGACTTCACCGCGATGACCGGCGACGCCGCGCACGCGCGCACGCCGGTGCAGACGATCCCGGTCGTCGGCGCGTGGCTCGGCGCCGCCGTCGGAGCGCAGGCTGGGCACGAGGCGCCGCTGCTCGAGCCGGCGCTCACGGGCGGAGGGGTGCGCGAGGAGCCGGCCTGGATCGCGCTGCCCGGCGCCGAGTTGTTCGCGATCCACACCGGGCCGGCCGATGCCAAGCCAGGGGTGGACGGTCTCCTGTTCCTCAACGCCGGCGCACTCAACCGCACCGGCCCGAATCGGCTCTGGGTCCAGATCGCGCGGCGCTGGGCGGAGCGGGGCGTGCCGTCGCTGCGCGTCGACCTCGCCGGGATCGGCGAGTCGGACGGCGACACGGGCGAGCTCGACGACGACGCCGGCTTCTACCGGGACCTCTACGTCGACCAGGTGCTGGAGCTGCTCGACGCCCTCGAACGGCGCTGGGGCATCCGTCGGGTCGCGGTCATCGGGCTCTGCTCCGGCGCGTACACGGCACTGCATGTCGCGGCGGCCGACGATCGTGTTGTCTCCGCGGTGATGCTGAACCCGCGTGCCCTGATCTGGGACCAGCGCCTCGTCTACCGCCGCAACCTGCGGCGCGCGCGCAAGATCGTGCTGCCGCGGACGTGGCACAAGGTGCCGCATCGGCGGCGCGAGGCGGTCGCGACGCTGAGCGCCGTCCGGTCGGCTGGGCTCGGGCGACGGCAGGATCTCGACGCCGCGATCCGCACGCTGCTCGATCGCGTGGCCGAACGCGGCGCTCGTGTCTTGCTGCTGTTTTCCGGCGAGGAGCCGCTCGACCGCGAGCTGGCCGCCAAGGGGCTCTGGGACGAGCTCGAGCGCTGGCCGGCGATCCGGCACGAACGGCTCGCGGAGCATCCCGAGACGCACACGCTTCGTCCGCTACCGATCCAGGCCACGGTGATCGAGCGGATCGACGAAGCCCTCGGCGACGTCTTCTAGACGAGGCCGGCGCAGACCCAGTTGCTGCGGCCGGCCCCACCGTTCCACAGCTTCGCTGCGAGCCGGTCCTGCTCGGCCTTCGATGCCTGGTAGGCGTTCGGCGTCGAGCCGCCGAGGTTGCGCCAGGTCTGCGGCATGAACTGGTAGTAGCCGGAGGCGCCGGCGCTGTTCGGCGGCAGGTTCTGGCCGCCCGACTCGCACTGCACGATCGGCCACGGGATCGCCCACGGTCCGCCGGGCCCACGCGAGTCGTAGCGCTGCGCGCGGGCGCGCTCGAGCCGCCGCAGCGCGCGTTCCGCGCTGCGCCTCCCGGTCGCGTTTCGCCGCAGCGCTGCCTGCCGCGCGGCGCGTGCCGTCCGCAGCTCGTCCTCGCGCACCGCGAACGCGGCCCGGATCTGCGCGATAGCCGCACGCTGGCGCCCGATTGCGACGGCCGCGCGCTCACGCCGGCGCCCGAGCGCCGCCAGCCGGCGGGCCTGGCCGCGGGCGTCGCGGCGGGCGCTCCGCACGGCGCGCAGCACGTTCGCGTTCGCCGTCTGGACGCGCCGCTCGAACGCGAGCCGGTCGAGCAGGTCCGCCACCCCGTTCGCGCTGACGACCATCCCGACCAGGTCGGGCGGCTCGCTCATGTAGCCGCGGCGCAGCTGATCGGCGAGCGTCTCGCGACCGTCGGCGAGCCGGGTCCGCATCCGCAGTGCGCGGTCGCGCTGGCCCGACAGCTGCGTGCGGGTCGTCGCCAGCTCCGCGCGCGCCTGCGCGTACGACGCCTCGACCGCATCGAGCCGGCGCTGCACGACGGCCGCCTCGCGGCCCAGCCGGCGCTCGACCGCCGCGAGCCGCGACAGCGCCTTGCGCAGCCGCGCGTCATCGGCGCGCGAGCCGCTGATCCGCTGCTGGAGCTCGTCCTCGCTCTGCCCGGAGGCGGGCACGACGACGACCGTGCCGGCCACGAAGGCGCACGCTGAGAGCAGGGCGAAGGTCGCCGCGATCCGGCGCATCGCCACTGACGCTAGCTCCGCCGCCGTGGGCGGCCGCACGTCTGCCTGCATACTCCGCGGTCGTGCGCCTGCTCTTCGTCTGCCTCGGCAACATCTGCCGCTCGCCGACGGCCGAGGCGGTGATGACCGCGCTTGCCGCCCGTGACGGTCGCGATGAGATCCTCATCGACAGCGCCGGCACCGCTGCGTGGCACGTCGGCAAGGGCCCCGACCGGCGCTCGGTGGCGGCAGCCGCGCGCCGCGGGATCACGGTCGCGGGCGCCGCCCGCCAGGTCGAGCCGGCAGACTTCGACCGCTTCGACCTGCTGCTCGCCGCCGACCACGACAACCTCGCGGAGCTGCTCCGGATCGCGCCCGACGCCGAGCGTGCGAAGAAGGCGGTGCTGCTGCGCTCGTTCGACCCGGCCGCCGTCGCCGCCGGCGATCTCGCGGTGCCCGATCCCTATTTCGGCGGCGAGGACGGGTTCGATCTCGTGCTCGACATCGTCCACGCCGCCTGCGAGGGGCTGCTCACAGAGCATCCGCGGGTGCCTCGCTAGCCTCGCGGCGATGGCCGAGGAGCGTCAGACGCCCCACGAGCAGCCGCAGCGCCACAGCGAGATCGACCTGCTCACCCTCGTGATCACCGCGATCGCGTCGGCCGGTGCTGCCTTCATCACCTCGAAGGTCTGGGCGCCGGGCACGCTCGCGTCCGCGGCCTTCACGCCGGTGATCGTCGCGGTCGCCAAGGAGGCGCTGCGCAAGCCGGCCGACGTCGTCGTCGCCGGGCGCACGGTGACGGGCGCCGGCCGCTTCGACCACCACTGGCGGCGCGCCGCGATCACCGGCCTCGCCGGGTTCGCGATCTTCGCCGTCGTGATCACCGTCAGCGAGCTCGCGGCCGGCAACTCGGTGACCGACAAGGACCGCGGCACGACGCTGTTCGGCGGCACCCGCACAGTCGTCGTCAAGGAGCGAACTGTGACCGTCAAGACCGTCACGAACAACGTCACGACCGTGACCCCGACGCCCGACAAGACGACGAGCACGACCGTGACCGAGCCCGCAGCCCCGGCGACGCCGCGGACCGTGACGACGACGGTCACGACCGCGACGCCCACCCCGCAGGCGACCCCGACGACGCCGACCGAGACGACACCGGCGCCATGACCGTCGTGATCCGCCCGGCCGCGCCGGACGACGTCGGGGCGATGACCGAGATCTACAACGCCGGCATCGCCGGGCGTGCCGCGACCTTCGAGGAGGAGCTACGCGAGCCGGCCGACCTCACCGCATGGCTCGACGGCACGTTGCCGGTGCTCGTCGCCGAGGACGCGGGCGAGGTCGTCGGCTTCGCCCGCGTCAAACCGTTCAGCCAGCGCGAGGTCTTCGCCGGGGTCGGCGACCACGGCGTCTACGTCGCGCCCGGGCGCGAGCGGCAGGGGATCGGCCGGGCGCTGCTCGACGCGCTTGCGGAAGCGGCCGCCGCCCAGGGGCTTTGGAAGCTGACCTCGCGGATCTTCTCGACCAACACCGGCTCGATCGCCGCGCACGTCGCGTCCGGGTTCCGGATCGTCGGCACGCAAGAGCGCCACGCGAAGCTCGACGGCGAGTGGCGCGACGTCGTCCTCGTCGAGCGCCTGATCGGCGAGGCCTCGTGTAACGGCCCCCGCCAGGACAGGATCGGGCCGAAGGCCCGATCCTGATATCAGGCCACACGGAGGAGGTCGCCAAATGGTGGACCGACGACGTGGGCCTACAGCGTGAGGGTCACCCGGTCGGCGAGCAGGCGCCCGCGGAGCGTGAGGACGGCGCGGCCTGCCGCCAGCGCGGCGGGATCGAGCAGGCCGTCGGCGGCGAGCTGCTCGGCGGCGCTCGCATCGAGGTCGCCCGTCGCGAGCCCGTCCACCCGCCGGATGCCGAGCATCACGCGCTCGAGCCGGCGGGCGTCCTCGTCAGGCGTTTCGCGCCCGGCCTCCGGCACGCGGCCCTCTGCGAGCGCCTGCGCCCATGTGCGCGGCGAGCGCTCGTTCCACCAACGGACGCCGCCGAGGGTGCTGTGGGCGCCCGGCCCGGCGCCCCACCAGTCGCCGCCCGACCAGTAGCCGTCGTTGTGACGCGAGCGCGACGCCGCTCCGGCCGCCCAGTTCGAGATCTCGTACCAGCCCAGCCCGGCGGCGCTCAGCGCCGCGTCGGCCTGCTCGTAGCGGTCGGCGAGCAGGTCGGGGTTTGGCGCCGGGGTACGCCCTGCGGCGACGGCGGCCCCGAGCCTCGTTCCCGGCTCGACGATCAGCGCGTAGGCGCTGACGTGGTCGGGGCCGGCCGAGAGCGCGGCGTCGAGCGTCCGCCGCCAGTCGTCGGCCGTCTCTCCCGGCGTCCCGTAGATCAGGTCGAGGCTGACGTGCTCGAAGCCCGCGGCGCGAGCGTCTCGGGCGGCGCGCTCCGACGCCCCCGGCGTGTGCACGCGCTCGAGCGACGCGAGCACGTGCGGCGCCGCCGACTGCATCCCGATCGACACGCGCGTGAAGCCGCCGGCGCGCAGCTCGGCGAGCGCTCTCTCGTCGACGGTCTCCGGGTTGGCCTCGGTCGTGACCTCGGCGCCGGCTGCGAGCGGCAGCCGCTCCTGGACACCGTGCAGCAGCCGGACCAGCTCGCTCGCGCCGAGCAGCGTGGGCGTACCGCCGCCGACGAAGACGGTCGAGACCTCGCGCGGATCCTCTGCGAGCGCGGCAGCCGCGAGCTCGAGCTCGGCGATCAGCGCGTCGACGTGACCGCGCGGTCCGGCATCGCCGCGGCGCGCCACGTACGTGTTGAAGTCGCAGTAGCCACAGATCGACGCGCAGTAGGGCACGTGCAGGTAGAGGCCGAACGGAGGCCGGTCCATCGGCTCGCATCGTAGGCTTCGGGCATGTTCAGGGGGCTGGCCGTGGCGATGCTTGCGCTCGCACTGCTGATTGCAGGCTGCGGTGGGCCTTCGGACGCCGAGGCCGAACGCGACGCGTACGTCGCCGCGATCGAGCAGGCCCGCGCGACCCTGTCGGAGAGCATCGCGAAGGTCGGCGACGATGCTCCGCCGACCGCGACCCCCCGTAGCGACGCCGAGGCGCTGGCGCTCGCCGAGCGGGCGGCTGCGGAGGCGCGTGAAGCCGTCGTCGCAGCCAAGCCTCCGGCGGAGGCGGCCGCCGCGCACCGGCGGCTCGTCGGCGGACTGCGTGGCTACGAGCGGGCGCTGTCGCGTGCGCGCCGGCTCAGCATCAAGTCGGACGCGGCCGCCGCGGGCGACATCCGCGCCGCGCTCGACGAGACGATCGCCAAGCGCAGTCTCGAGGTCGACCGCGCGATCGCTGCTATAGACCGCGCGCTTGCGAATCCCGGCTAGCATCGGCTCCGTGCCACCGGTGCTCTTCTGGACTCAGGTCGCGATCACGGTCTGTGTGCTGATCGCGGCGATCATCGCGATCGTCAACCTCGTCTGAGGTACTGTCGGCCCATGTGGAGCGTCGTCGTCGTCGGCACCGACGGGTCCGAGACAGCAGGGACGGCCGTCGACCAGGCCGCTGAGCTGGCCGCCCGCGCAGGCGCGCGGCTGTTGGTCGTCTCCGCCTTCACCCCGGTCGGTGCCGGGCGCCTCCAGGCCGAGGCTCAGCAGGCGCCGCACGACGTCGAGTGGATGGTCCACGAGCGCGAAGAGGTCGAGGCGACGCTCGCCGAGGCGCGCGAGCGTGCGGCCCGGCACGGGCTCGAGGCCGAGGTCTACGCCCGCCGCGGCGACCCGGCCGACGCGATCCTCGACGTAGCCGAGGAGGAGGGCGCCGACCTGATCGTCGTCGGCAACAAGGGCATGACCGGCGCCAAGCGCTTCCTGCTCGGCTCGGTGCCGAACCGCGTCAGCCACCACGCGCCGTGCAGCGTCCTGATCATCAGGACGACCTGAGCGAAGGCGCCGTTCTGGGAAGCAAGTCGCGGGGAGGCGAGGGAGTGGCAAGGGAGCGCACTTGTGTGCGTGACCGTCGCCGGGAGCGAAGCATCGTCGCGAGATGCGAAGCGGAACGGTGACTCAAGGAGTTGCTGACGTAGCGGCGCCGATGTCGACGAGCCCGTTGCCATAGCGCTCGTCGTAGCCGGCCGGGCCGAGGTCGCGGGCGGTCTTCTCGAGCCGCCGCTGAACCTGGGCGGGCGTCGGGTTCGGGCCGATCACGCCGCTGGCGATCACGGCGGCGGCGGCGGCGCTGACCTGGGGTGCCGCCATCGAGGTGCCGTCGCGGCTGCTCAGCGCGAGCGTGCTCTTCGACGCGCCGACGAGGGTGAGCTGCGTGATCCCGCGGCCTCCGGGCGTCGCCGGCGAGCAGGTCGCATCCGGCCACTCGCCGTCGTCGCCGCCGCCGGGGGCGACGAGGTCCAGGCCGGCGCCACCGTTGGAGTAGTCGGCGGCGCAGCCACGCTCGGTCGTCGCGCCGACCGCGATCACGGTCGACGAACGCCCGGGGTAGGGAATGCTCGTCAAACCTTCGTTGCCGGACGCGACGACGATCGTGACGCCGCGCTTGCGCGCGTACTTGAGCGCGTCGATCACCTGCGGGATGTCCCGTGAGCTGTACTCGGCGGGGAACTCGAGCGAGAGGTTGATCACCTGCGCTCCACGCTTGACGGCGTAGCGGATGCCCTTCGCGATCGTGGTCGCATCGCCGAGGCCCTCGGTGTCGAGCACTCGCACCGGCAGCAGCCGCGTCCTGTAGGCGATCCCGGCCAGCCCGCGGCCGTTGTCGGTTTCGCCGGCGAGGATCGCGGCGACGATCGTGCCGTGGCCGTACTCGTCGGCCGGGGTCTGGTCGCCGTCGACGAGGTCGACGCCGGCGAGGAAGCGGCTGCGCGGCAGCTCCGGCGACGCCGGCCGCGGCGGCACCGCCTTGTAGGCGACCCCGGAGTCGAGAATCGCGACCGTCACGCCGGCGGCTCCCGGCTTGCCGGCGGCGATCAGGTTCGCCCAGCCCGCAGGCGCGTTGATCGAGTAAGCGCCGCTCAGGTACCACTGCGTCGAGCGCCAGCCGCCGGCGCGCCCGGTCCGGCCTGGGTCGTTCGGGGTGAACGTCGCTGGCGTTTGCGTCGCCCGGGCGCGGACGTTGCGGACCGCGTAGCGGACGTCCGGCCGTGCGCGCAGCTGCGCGATCGTTCCGTCGACGTCCGCGGTCTCGATCACCTTCGGCTCGCTCGAGGCATCGCCGCGGAAGTCGACCACCACCTCACCCGGCGCCGGCGACGCGCACGCCGCCGGCACGGCGATCGCGAGCGCGGCGGCGCCGATCGCGGCCGCGCGCAGGCAGAGAGACGGAGAGGGCGAGGACATCAGGCGGGGGCGGTCGGCAATCATGAAGGTAGTGCGCACAGAACACGCCAGATGGATGAGCGTTGCGTTGGAGGAGGCTGAGAGCGCTCTCGCCCACGACGACGTGCCGATCGGCTGCGTCGTCGTCAGGGATGGAGAGGCGATCGCCCGTGCCCACAACGAGCGCGAGCTCCTGAACGACCCGACCGCGCACGCCGAGGTGCTGGCGCTGCGCCGCGCCTCGGAGACGACCGGCAGCTGGCGGCTCGACGGCTGCACGCTCTACGTGACGCTCGAGCCGTGCGCGATGTGCGCCGGCGCGATCGTGCTCGCGCGCGTCCCGACCGTCGTCTACGGCTGCACCGACCCGAAGGCCGGCGCGGCAGGCAGCGTGCTCGACGTGCTCGCCGAGCCGCGGCTCAACCACCGGCCCGAGGTGACCGGCGGCGTGCGGGCCGAGGAGTGCGCGGCGCTGTTGACCGACTTCTTCCGGGCGCGGCGCTGACGCCGCTCGGTCAGCGTCGCTTCGCGGCCTTCTTGCAACGCTTCGAAACGCGCGTCTTCGCCTTGCGCGTCTTGCTGCAGCGCGGAGCGGCGCTCTGGGCCGTTACGCCGAGCACGACCGGCGCGGTCTGGAAGCGCCAGGTCACGTCGAAGGGCTCCTCGGTGACGCCGGTCTCGACGTCGCTGCTTGCGACGGTGCCGGTCACGCGGGCCGTGTACCAGGTGCTCGGCGTCAGCGGCCGCCGCGGGATGACCGCCGTGCCGCCGCGCAGGTACGGCGCGATCTGGCCTGACTCCGAGTCCTGCACCGTCGTCACGACCGGCGCGTCGGCGTCGTCGGCGGTCAGCGTCGCCGAGGTCACGGTCGTCGCGTCGATGTCGTCGGCGGGGCCGTCGAACTGGAGCGAGAGGATCGAGCCGATCGGCTTCTTCGCCGACGCGCCCGGGTAGACCGTGCACGGGTCGGGCCGCTCGTTGCAGCCGAAGCTGACCGGCAGGCCCTGCTGGCCGTCGGCCGGGTAGGGGTAAGCGGTGAGCTGGGAGACCGACGGCCCGCGCACGTCACCGAGGACGCCGAGGCAGGCGATCCCGTTCTCGGCCCAGTAGCCGCTCGTAGCGAGCCGCGGGTGCAGCATCGCGATCCGGTGGTAGACGGCGGGCGTCCAGTCACCGGCGCCGGTGAAGGCTCCCTGGCCGTAGGCGAGGTTGCTGCTGCGGGCGCCGCGGTCGCCGGAAGCCGTGTAGCCGCTGTCGCCCGGGATCTCCTCGTGGCCGATGTGCCCGGTCAGCGCGTAGTAGGCGGCGTGGCTGCGGCAGTCGGCGGTCATCTCCGCGTCGGCGCGGACGGGGAGCACACCGACGCGTGCGCGGAGCGCGTTCAGCGACGCGACGCCGTCGGTCACGCGCGGAGTCGATACGGCGGCCTGCGCAGCGGCCGCGAAGCCGGCCACGAGCCCTGCCGCACAGATCAGTGCGAGCAGGGCGCGGGCTGGATGTACGAGGGAGCGCGACAAGAGAGCGAGCAGTATCCGGGTAGACCGACTTCCGGTCAATCGTCGTAGATACGTCATTCGTCCAAAACGGTCAGATCGCTATCAAGCGACGGCCACATTGTGCCGAAGGGCGCCGTCGAGTGGTCGGTTGATCCCGGACGTCCGGGATCAACCGACCACTCGACGCTCGTTGGGTACCGTGGACTCTCTCGTTCGGTCGAACGACCAACACCTTCACATGCCTGCGAACGCCCCCAACGACACGAAGATCCCCGACACGCTGCTCGGCCAGGCCGCCGCGCTGGCCGAGGGCGAGGTGACAGCGACCGGGCTCGTCGACGCCGCGATCGAGCGGATCGGCAAGACGCAGGGGACGCTCAACGCGTTCCGGACCGTCATTTCGGAGCGCGCGCTCCGCGAGGCGGCCGAGGCTGACCGGCGGCTCGCCGCCGGCGATCGTGCGCCGCTGCTCGGCGTGCCGGTCGCCGTCAAGGACGACACCGACGTCGAGGGCGAGACGACGCCGTTCGGCTGCGGCGGCCACTTCCCGGTCGCAGCCGAGGACGCACGCCTCGTCGAGAGGCTGACCGAGGCCGGCGCGATCGTCGTCGGCAAGACGAACGCGCCCGAGATCGGCCAGTGGCCGCTCTCCGACTCGCGCGCTTTCGGCAACGTCCGCAACCCTTGGAACCCCGAGCGCACGCCCGGCGGCTCGTCGGGCGGGTCCTCGGCGGCGGTCGCCGCCGGGCTCGTCGCGGCCGCGGTCGGCTCCGACGGCGGCGGCTCCGTCCGCATTCCCGCGAGCTGGACCAACCTCGTCGGCATCAAGCCGAGCCGCGGGCGAATCTCGTCCTACCCGGCGATCGACTACGGCTTCGGCCTCTCGGTCAACGGGCCGCTGGCGCGGACCGTCAGCGACGCGGCCGCCCTCTACGACGCGCTCGAAGGCGACCTCCATGCCGACGAGCGCTACCACGCCGACGAGCCGCTCGACGGCCCGCTGCTCCACGCCGCCGAGCGCGACCCCGGCGCGCTCAAGATCGCCGTCGTCCTCAACGCGCCGATGGCGTTCACGCCGAACGCGCTCGACCTCGGCGTCAAGAACGCCGTGCTGCGAATCGCCGACGTGCTCGCCGGCCTCGGCCACGAGGTCTTCGAGGCGACGATCAACTACGGGCCGATCGGGGTCACCTGGGTTATCCGAGGCGCCAACTTCTGCCGCTCCTGGGTCGAGCGTCACGTCGCCGACCCCAAGTCGCAGCTCGACCCGCGGACACGGGCCTCGGCGCAGGCCGGGGCGGCGATGCGTCCCCTGCTCCGGCCCGCGATCGCGGCGGAGCCGGGGCTCGCGAGGCGCGCCGGCAAGATCTTCGAGCGAGCCGACGTCGTGCTGATGCCGACGACAGCCGAGCCTCCGCTCCGTGCGGGGGCGATCGATGACCTCGGTGAGTGGGCGACGAACGCTGTGATCTCGCGTGCCTGCCCCTACACATTCGCCTGGAACGTGCTCGGCTGGCCGGGCATCTCGGTCCCCGCCGGCATCCTCGCCGGCGACCTGCCGGTCGGCGCGCAGCTTCTCGGCCGCACCGGCGACGAGCCGCGGCTGGTCTCGCTGGCCGCCCAGCTCGAGGCGTCCGAACGCTGGCACGAGCGTCGCCCCGACCCGTCTCGGTACGGTCTGGCGTGATGGCGCAGCGCTCGGCAGACTCGGTCGGCACCCGCACGCGGCTGCTCCGCGCGACGCTCGCGATCGTCGGGCGCCAGGGCGTCGCCGCGGTCACCAACCGGGCGGTCGCCGCGGAGGCAGGGGTCGCGCTCGGATCGCTGACCTACCACTTCGCGAGCCAAGACGACCTGCTCCGCGAGAGCCTGATGCTGTTCGTCGATGAGGAAGTCGAGCGGCTGCGCGCGCTCGTCGCCGAGATCGAGGGCGGCGCCACCGGCACGGCCGAGCGGATCACCGAGGTCTTCCGCCAGGCAGGCGGCCAGGCCCACCTCGCTCAGTTCGACCTCTACGTCCACGCCGCGCGCGACCCGAGCCTCCGCGAAGCGGTCGCCCGCAGCTTCAGCGTCTACGAGGACGTCGCCCGCGCGACGCTCGCGGCGCTCGACCTCCCGGCCGAGGACGTGTTCGTCGCTGCGCTCGTCGCGCTGATCGACGGCTACGAGCTGAGGCGGCTGACGCTCGGCGAGGAGCCCGACCCGCCGCTCGCCGAGCTGCTCGCCGGCTTCGCCGAGCTGGCGTCCGCCGGCGCAGTGCGCGCCTGAGCCACGCTTGCGCCGGGCGGCCTCCGTCCGCGACGATGGTGTGATGGAACGGACCTCAGGCTTCGATGTGATCGTCGTCGGCTCCGGATCGGCGGGTTCCGTGCTCGCCGCCAGGCTGACCGAGGATCCCGAGTGCCGGGTACTGCTGCTCGAGGCCGGTGGCTCGAACCGCCACCCGGCCGTGAAGATGCCGGCCGCGTTCCCGAAGCTGTTCCACACCAAGCGCGACTGGGACCTCCACGGCGAGCCGGAGGCCACCGTCGCAGGCCGTCGCCTCTACCTGCCGCGCGGCAAGATGCTCGGCGGCTCGAGCTCGATGAACGCGATGCTCTACGTCCGCAGCCGCCCGCAGGACCACGAGCGCTGGGAGGCGGCCGGCGCTGAGGGCTGGGGCTGGGAAGAGGCGCTCACGTATTACCTGAAGTCCGAGAACAACGAGCGTGGGGCATCCGCGTACCACGCCGTCGGCGGGCCGCTCAACGTCCGCGACCCGCGATCGCCGCGGCCGCTGACGGCGAGGTTCCTCGCCGCATGCGAGGCCGTCGGCATCCCCTTCACGCCCGACTACAACACCGGCAGGCAGGACGGCGCGGCGATCGCCCAGATCACGCAGAAGGGTGGTCGCCGCTGGTCGGCGTCCGACGCGTTCCTGACGCCGGCGATGAGCCGGCCGAACCTGACCGTGCGGACCGGGGCCCTCGTCACGCGCGTCGAGCTGACGAGCGGCGGAGTGTCGGCCGTGCGGGCGACCGGCGTGCGCGTGCGTGGCCGCGGCGGCCGCGAGGAGCTGATCGAAGCCGATCAGGTCGTGCTCGCGGCCGGCGCGTTCGGCTCGCCGCAACTGCTGCAGCTCTCTGGCGTCGGCCCGGCCGGCGTGCTGCGCTCGGCCGGCGTCCGGACGCTGGTCGACAGCGCCGGCGTCGGCGCGAACCTCCAGGACCACCCCTACGCGACCTGCATCTGGGACTGCCTCGCGCCGGAGTCGCTGTACGGCGCCGACCGGCCGTGGAGCCTGCTCGAATGGGTGCTGCGCGGCAGCGGCGGCCTGACGTCGACGGCGGCCGAAGCGTTCGCGTTCGTTCGCAGCCGCACCGGTCTCGATGCGCCCGACCTCCAGTACCACTTCGCCCCGGCCTACTTCTGGCGCCACGGGTCCGAGGAGTACGAAGGCGACGCGTTCACCGTCGGACCGGTGCTGATCGCACCCGCCTCGCGCGGCTCGGTGACGATCCGCAGCGCCGACCCGTCGGCCGCGCCGAAGATCGTGACCGGCACGTTCACGGAGCCCGAGGACATGGCCGCGATGGTCACCGGCGTCGAGCTCGCGCGCGAGCTCGCGGCCTCGGGCCCGCTCGAGCAGGTCCGAGGCGCCGAGCTGCACCCCGGTGAGGCGCTCCGCAGCGACGAGTCGATCGAGCGCTGGATCCGTGAGAACGTCGAGCTGCTCTACCACCCGACCGGCACCGTCGCGATCGGATCGGGCGACGCGCCGCTCGACCCCGAGCTCCGCGTCCGCGGCGTCGACAACCTCCGCGTCGCCGACGCCTCCGTCTTCCCGACGATCCCCGGCGGCAACACCCACGCGCCGACGATGATGGTGGCCGAGCGAGCCGCGGATCTGATCAAGGGCCGCATCTCAGCCCGGGCAACCCAAACGACTTCAGCGCTCTAGCCAAAGCCGCACCTGCCGCGGCGCTGGCGGCTGGGCGTCCTGGCGGCGACGTTACGTCGGGGTGTCGGGGAGGGGGCCCGGAACGGTTCTCGAGCGAAGCGAGGTTGAGTGACGGGTCGCCTCCCCGACACCCCGAACCACCAGCGGATCACGCAGACAACCAGCGCGCCAGCGCGGCGTCCAAGTCCGACTGCCGCACCGGTTTGACGAGGAAGTCGTCCATCCCGACTTCGACGCAGCGCTGGCGGTCGGCGTCGAGCGCGCCGGCGGTCATCGCGAGGATCGGCGTGTGGCGCTCGGCGCCCTCGGCCCCCCGGATCTCGTGGGTCGCGCTGAAGCCGTCGAGGACCGGCATGTAGCAGTCCATCAGGATCAGGTCGTAGCGGCCGCTCGTCGCGAGCTCGACCGCCTCGCGCCCGTTCTCGGCAACGTCGACGTGGAAGCCGTGACGCTCGAGCCGCAGCACGGCGAGCTGCTGGTTGACCGCGTTGTCCTCGACGACGAGCACACGCCGGCCGGTGCCGTCGATGATCGGTGCCGACGCAGTGCCGGCGACGGCACCGCCGGGCAGCTCGACCGGCTGGCCGGCGACGTACTCGCCGAGGTCGGCGGTGAACCAGAACGTGCTGCCGTTTCCCTCGGAGGACGTCAGCCCGACCTCGCCGCCCATCAGCGTCACGAGCTCGCGTGTGATCGCGAGGCCGAGGCCGGTGCCGCCGTGGCGGCGGGTGATCGACGCGTCGACCTGGTGGAACGGCTCGAACAGCCGGTCGTGCTCGGACCCGGCGATGCCGATGCCGGTGTCCTCGACCTCGAAGCGCACGCGGCCCTCGCTCTCGGGCAGCACGCGCACCGTCACGCTGCCGCGGTCGGTGAACTTGACGGCGTTGCCGGCGAGGTTGAGCAGCACCTGGCGCAGGCGGGTCGGGTCGCCGACGACGACCTTCGGCACCGATGGGTCGCGCGCGGTCAGGAAGGCGAGCTGCTTGTCGGCGCAGGCGAAGGCGAACGTCGCGCGCAGCTCGTCGAGCAGACGGTCGATGTGGACCGGCGCGCGCCCGAGCTCGACGCGCCCGTGCTCGGCCTTGCTGAGGTCGAGCACGTCGTTGATGACCGACAGCAGCACGTCGGCGGCGGAGCGTGCCTTCGCGAGCATCTCGGCCTGCTCGGCGTTCAGCTCGCCGGCCTGCTCGAGCATCTCGAGCATCCCGAGGACGCCGCTCAGCGGCGTCCTCAGCTCGTGGCTGATCGAGGCGACGAACCGCGACTTCATCTCCGAGGCCTCGAGCGCGCGGTCTCGCGCCTCGGCCGCGGCCTGCTCTGACTCGCGCAGCGCGCGCTCGTGCCGCAGCCGGTTCGTGACGTCCTGGATCTGGACGACGTAGCCGCCGATCTGGCCGTCGTGCTCGCGCACCCCGGTCACGACGATCGACAGGTGCGCCTCCTCGCCGGCGCCGGTCCTGACCGGCGCCTCGCACTCGAACGCGTCGATCTCGCCACGCTCGATCTGCGCCCGGGCCTCGGCGAACATCGCGAGGTCGTCGCCCGAGAACGAGTCGCTGACGCTCATCGTCAGCAGCTCCGGCTCGTCGTGGCCGAAGACGCGGCACATCGCCGCGTTGACCCGCTGCCAGCGGCCCTCGCGGTCGAGCAGGCCCATCCCGATCGGGGATCCGGTGAACGCCGCTCCGAAGCGGCGGGTCGTCAGCTCGCGCTCGAGCTGGGCGCGCTTGCGCTCGGAGACGTCGAGCAGGTGGACGACGCGGCAGAGCACGGTGCCCTCTTCGTCGCGCAGCGCGGTGATCGACGCCGTCACCCAGACCGTCGCCCCGCCCGCAGTGACCAGCCGCTGGTCGGAGGACCAGCGGTCGACCACGCCGCCCTCGACCGCGCCGATCGCCGCTGTCGACTCGTCGTGGTCGCCGGGATGGGTGATGTCGAGCTCGGTGCGCTCGCGCAGCTCCTGCTCGGTGTAGCCGAGCATGTGGCAGAGCGTGTGGTTGGCGACGATGATCCGGCCACCGGTGCCGGGCTCGACGATCGCGATGCCGGACGGCGCGTTGCCGAACGCGAGCTCGAAGCGGTCGTCGGCGGCGCGGCGCTCGGCCTCCATCGCGCGCTCGGCCGCCTGCTGGGCGCGGGTCGCCCGCATCTGCAACGAGAGGTCGTGGGTGACGGCCATCACGCCTGTGACCTGGCCGTCGTGGTCGCGCAGTGGGACGAACTCGGTCAGCTCGGTGCCGTGCTCCTTGGTCGCCTCGCGTTCGAGGACGCAGAGCTCGCCCTCGAGCGCCCTGCGGCAGAGCCGCATGTGCGATTCGACCTCGGCCTTCGGGAGCGCGCTGGCGAGCGGGTTCCCGATCGCCTCGCGGATCGGCCGGCCGTCGAACAGCGGTCCGCCGGCGAACCGGATCGTGAGCATCCCGTCGAGGATCGCGACGCCGACCCCGGGCATCGATCTGATCGCCTGGAGCGCAAGGGTCGTGGCAGCCTCATCGAGGCAGCCCTCGGGCTGTGGCGGCTCGGCGCGCACCGAGCCGAAGGCTATTCCTCGGTCAGGACGCCGGACGGCGCATCGTCACGGTCTTCGACGAGCGGGTCGTCCCCTGGACCGTCGAGACGCGGATCGCCATCGAGCTGCGCTTCGAGAGCGTCCTGCGGCCGCGGCTGCTGAGCCGTGCGGTGAACGTCCTCGTCGAACCGGCCGACAGCGAGATCGTGAGCTTGCGCAGCACCGTCGAGCCTCCGGCCGAACCGGTCGCGGTCATCCGGCAGCGGCCGATCGTGCCCTCGCAGCGGACCTTGATCTGCACCGTGCGGCCGCGGACGCGGATCAGGCTGATCACGGCGCGCGTCTTGCTCGGCGCGCTCGTCGGGGTCGTTACGGTCGGCGCCGGGTTCGAGCCCGAGCTCGATCCGCCGGAGGACTGGCCGCTGTTGTTGCCGGTGCTGTTGTCCGGAACCGGCACCGGCGGGACCGGCGGCTCAGGCGCCGGCGGCGCGTCGGGGTCCGCCACCGGAGCGAGCGAGTTGCCGGGCTTGATGTCGGCGCAGTTCTGCGGCGCAGGCTTGCCTGCGAAGCGCTCGGTCAGCCAGGCGTCCGCGTCGGGCATCCACTGGCCGGCCGACCCGACGTGGCTGAGGTCCGGGAACTCCTTGTGGATCACCGGCACGCCCTTCTCGCAGTACTGGCGCGCGAGCGTACGAACGTCGCCGGCGACCATCACGCCGTCACCGGCGCCGACATCGGGGCGCCCGCCGTACGTGCCCTCGGCCTCGCCGCCCGCTCCCTGGTACATGAGCAGCGGCACGGTTGGGGTGCCGCCGGTGCCCATGATCAGCCGGTTGGCGGTGCGAACCAGCAGCCCGAAGTCCTTGGGGCGCTGGTAGCCGGGCTTCGTCAGGTCGCTGAATCGCAGGCCCGGGAACTGCAGCAGAGCATCGGTGATCGAGGCGTGCTGGAACCTGCTGAAGAGATCCTTGCCGTAGTCGCTGGCGTAGGGCAGCAGGTCGACCTCGAAGGCGCGCGAGATGCCGATCAGCGCCATCCCCATCACGCCGGCCCAGATCTGGCTGCCGTCGACGTAGGTCAGGTTGCGGAACGGGTTGACGAGCACGCCGCCCATCGCCGCGCCGACGAGGCGGCTGTTGATCTCCGGTGCGTAGGTCGGCGCGAGCTCGGCCGCCCACTCGGTCGCGATCGCGCCGCCCGAGTAGCCCATCAGCCCGATCTTCGCGTTCGATGGGACGCCGGCCTGCGGTGAGTTGAGCGCGGCGCGGAGGCCGTCGAGCGTGTTGTAGCCGTAGACCGGGCCGGCGGCGAAGTCCGCCTCCTGGCCCTCGGTGTCGGTGACGACGACCGTGTAGCCCTTGCCGAGCAGGTTGAGCGTGAACGCGAGCGACTCGACGTTCGACAGCGCGCCGCCGAGCGTCGAGTTGCTCTGCCCGGCGATCGCCAGCGACGGCTGGTCGCGCGGGTCGAGCGAGTCGTAGAACGAGCCGTAGGCGATGACCTTCGACGGGTTCGGCGTCGCGAGGTTGAAGATCCCGGGGCGGATGACGCTCGTGACGTTGACCGTCGGCTTGCCATTGACGTTGCGCGAGCGGTAGAGCAGCTGCGTCGCCTCGACCGGCATCGGGACCTGGAACAGGTGGAACTGCACCGTCCGCGTCTTCAGCACCGTGCCGGGCGCGATCTGGTCGAGCGGCTTCGTGTCGGTGTAGTGGAAGAACGGGTCGCTGATCCGCGACGAGCCGACGGCGCCGGCGGCCGGAGCGAGCGCGCCGAAGGACGCGATCGTGGCGGCGAGCGCGATCGCGCTCGTCTGTAGGCGGCGGCTGAAGTGCATCTCTCTCCCTTGATCCCTGTTCGTGCCCGCAAGTTGCGGCGCGCGAGCGACCAGGCAGAGTACCCGTCTTACCGCAGATCGGCAAATCGGGAGAGCGGTTCGCGGCGGGAGGCTGCGGGTAAAGCCGCGGACGTGCCACGGTTGCGCCGGTCCGACTGCTCCGCCCCGGGGATCGCGCGTGTCCGGCGCGGCCGCGGGTTCTCCTACCAGGGGCCCGGCGGGCAGCCGGTCACGGTCGAGGATCGCGAACGGATCGCGTCGCTCGCGATCCCGCCGGCCTGGACCGACGTCTGGGTCTGCCTCGACGAGCGCGGGCACATGCAGGCGACCGGGATCGACGCCGCCGGCCGCAAGCAGTACCTGTACCACCCGAAATGGCGCGAGCATCGCGACCGCAAGAAGTTCGACGCGATGCTCGAGTTCGCCGAGGCGCTGCCACGGCTGCGCTGGGCGGTCAGGCGGGACCTGGGGCAGGGCACCGATGAGCTCGGGCGCGATCGGGTGCTCGCCGCCGGGGTCCGCCTGCTCGATCGCGGGCTGTTCCGGGTCGGCAGCGAGCAGTACGCGGAGGACAACGGCACGCACGGGCTTGCGACGGTGCTGCGGCGCCACGTGTCGATCGGTGACGGCGAGGTGGTCTTCGACTACCCGGCCAAGAGCGGCGTCCGGCGTGTGCACACCGTCGCCGACCCGGACGTCGTGCCCGTGATCGAGCGGCTCAAGGCGCGCCGTGGCGGGCTGCCAGAGCTGCTCGCGTTCCGGGACGGCCGCCGCTGGGTCGACGTCCGCTCGACCGACATCAACGACTACATCCGTGACCGCTCGCGGCACGACTGCAGCGCGAAGGACTTCCGCACATGGAACGCGACGGTGCTCGCGGCGGCCGCGCTGGCCGCCGCGCCCGGCGAGCGCGGCAAGGCGGCGCGGGAGCGCGTCATCGGCGGCGTCGTCAAGGACGTGGCCGCTCAGCTCGGCAATACGCCGGCGGTCTGCCGCAGCTCGTACATCGATCCGCGCGTGTTCGACCGCTACCGCTCAGGCAGCACGATCGCGCCGAAGCTCGCCGGCGTTCTCGAGGACGCTCCCCACGACCGCGCCCGGCGGCGGGTCGAGTGCGCGGTCGTCGACCTGCTGGGTTGAGCGCCTCAGAACGCTATCCGTCCAGGTTGTTGCAGGGGTCTGGAAGTCGGCCCCGAAACGTGTCACGGTACGGCTCAAGCTGTCGCTCCAAAAAGCCGACCATCATTCGAAGATCATGACTTCACTCACGCGCGCGACCCTGACCACGACTGCGGTCATCTTGACGTTGCTCGGCATCGGCGCCTCCGGCGCAGCGGCCGACAGCCCGTACCAGACCGGCGCGCCGGTCGGTGACGGCTTCTCGGTCATCCCAACCGCGACCCGCATCTACAACGTCAACCATCACGACCCGGTCAACGTCGAGTGCCGTGAGCTCAAGGACGGCTCGCGCTGCTCGGGGTACCCGTTCGCGCATCCGTCGCTCGCCGAGGCCGCGCTCGCGCCGCACGGCTCGATCGACGCCCAGACCGGCAAGCTCTGGGTCTCCGCGCAGGCGCCGGGTGCCGCTCAGGACGTCGGCTTCGCATGCGTCGAGGTCGGAAACGAGACGAAGGCCAAGCCGAAGACCTGCGGCTTCGTCAAGACCGGGACCGGGGCGCTGCCCAACGACGGCTCGCTCGGCGGCTCGATCCACTCGGGTGACGACTACGGGCGCAAGCTCTACGCGATCGACACGCGCGGCACGATCCACTGCCTCGACATGGCCACCGGCGCTCCGTGCGCGGGCCAGCCGTACGACGTCGGGCTGCCGGACTCCGACAAGGCAGGCACGCATCTGACGCGGATCGGTGACACGAGCAAGTTCATCGCGCGGACGAATCCCTCGGGTCTGCTCTTCGGCCCGTCGAGCGTGATCTGCTTCGACGCCGCGACCAATGCGGTCTGCGCGGGCTGGGCCGGGCCGGCGACGATCGGCAGTGGCACGACGACCGTCAACGGCAGCGTGATCTCGGCCCAGACGAACGGTGCCTGGGACAGCTTCTGCGGCTTCGTCTCCCAGAACATCCCGTTCGCCAACCAGGGCGACAGCCTCACCGTCCAGTGCCTCAAGCTCTCCGACGGCAGCGCGGAGACGGTTCCGCCCGGTCTCGCGGGCACCGCGCTGACCGGCGGGCAGACCGGCTGGCAGTACGGCGTCGCCGGGATGGCCGAGGCCGACACGACCGGCACGCGCGTGTACTTCGCGATGAATCGCTTCAAGTCGACGACCGAGCTCGACAAGAACGATCGGCTCGTCTGTTACGACTACGCGACCAAGGCGGTCTGCCCCGGCTACCCGAACGACTTCTTCGGTGGCGACGCGAGCGCACCGATGTCGAAGACGTACGCCGTGACCGCCGACTCGACCGGCTGCATCTGGACGCTCGGCGACCCGGGCATCGCGGTCCACCGCAAGGCCGACTCGCCGACCGAGCTCTGCTACCCGTGGTCGGGCCGGCCGGGCGCACCGACCGCCGACAACCCCGTCACGACGACGAACCCGGGCGACAACGGTGCGACGATCCCGCAGTCGGTCGGCTGCTTCCAGAACAAGCTGATCCTGACCGACGTCTTCCCGAACGGCAAGAAGACGCGGCTGATCGGCGTCGCGCCCGGCGCGGCGGCCGGCCAGAGGGTAACGCTGGTCTCGAACTGGAACGGCCGCACCGTTGCGACGCCGACCGTCAATCCCGATCTCTCCTTCTCGGCGACCGTGGCGCTGCCTCCGAAGAAGCTGCGGCTGACCAACAAGGCGCGCTACTTCGCCAAGTACGACTCCGAGCGCAGCAAGGTGCTGAAGTTCGCTCGCCGGATGTACACGAAGTCGATCACCCAGTCGGGCGGGAAGCTGACCTTCAAAGGGCTCGTGACGAAGCCGCTCGACCGGCCGATCCGCAAGGTGATCCTGCGCGCCTCGGCCTCCTGCTCGACGATCAGCAAGGGCAAGATCGTCGCGACGGTGAAGGTCAACAAGAAGGGCGAGTTCAAGGCGACGTTCGCCCCGCCGGCCGGCCTGACGACGGTCTACATGCGCGCGGAGACGCGCGTCCGCCGCTACGCGAAGCGCAAGTCGACGAACCGCACCTTCACGCTGATCCGTGGCGTCAAGGTCGGGAGCTGACGGCCGGCGCCGACACGAGCAGGTCGAGACCGAGCTTCGCCGACAGGTAGGCGGTCGCGAGCATCCCGCGCACGCTGTTGCCGGCCGCGTCGAGCGGTGGTGAGAACGTGCCCATGCCGCCCTTGCCCGGCGAGACGGTCACGATCCCCCCGCCGATCCCGCTCTTGGCGGGCAGGCCGACGCGGAACAGCCAGTCACCGGAGGTCTCGTACATGCCGGCCGTGACCATCACCGCGAGGACGGCGTGGCAGACGTCGGCGCCGACCACCTGCTCGCCGGTGATCGGATTGACGCCGCCGTCCGCGAGTGTCGCGCCCATCACGGCGAGGTCGGTCGCGGTGACGCTGAGCGCACACTGGCGGGTGTAGAGCTCGACGGCTTCGTCCGGGTCGCAGCCGAGCCGGTCGTAGGCGGCGAGCGCGCCCGCCAGCTCGCGGTTGCGGTGGTTGCTCTCGAGCGCGCAGGCGAGCACGTCCTCGTCGAGCGTCAACTTCCTGCCGGCGAACGCGCTCAGGGCGGCGTGGATCGCCGGCCAGCGGTCGCCGGTGACGAGGCTCGTCGCCACGATTGCGCCTGGGTTGACCATCGGGTTCGTGATGCCCTTCCCGCGCTCGACCGCCTCTTTCGAGTTGAACGGCAGCCCGGTCGGATTCGCGCCGATCAGGTCGTGGGCGCGAGAGGAGCCGAGCTGCGAGCAGACGAGCGCGAAGACGAACGGCTTCGAGACGCTCATGATCGTGAACGGGTGCTCGTGCTCGCCTGCCCGATGGACGCGGCCGGCAGCCGAGACGACGCTGATGCCGAACAGCTCCGGCGGCATCTCCGCCAGCGCGGGGTAGACGTCCGAGCAGCGCCCGTCCGCTACGCGTGCGAAGCGCTCACGCGCCTCGCCGAGCCAGCGCTCGACCTCCTCCGGCTCGGGCAGCCGGCCGGTGGAGACGAAGTCGCCGGTCGGGGTGCGGTCTTCGCTGTCCAAAACGGAGGGGGAGGGATTCGAACCCTCGGTACGGCAAAGCCGCACAACGGTTTTCGAGACCGCCCCGTTCAACCACTCCGGCACCCCTCCAGGTGTCCATGCGGACGGGGCCGGAACGGTAGCGAGTCTCTCGGCGAGCTAGAACGACGAGTCGAACGGGATGAACGTCGACGCGTAGACGATCTCCGTCGAGTTCACCATCTGCGCGGCCTGCGCCGCGCGCGCGTGCTCGATCCGGCCCTTGGTACGCAAGGTGCCGCTGGCTGCGTCGTAGTCGAACGAGGTCACCCGCACCGCGACACGGCCCATCCGGGCGTGCAGCTCACGCGGGCTGGTGCGGAACCCGTGCTCGAAGCGGTCGAGATCGACGTCACAACCGGTTTCGTCGTCGATCGCCTGCCGGGCTCCGGTCGGGCCGACACCGCGGACGACCAGTTCGCGGGCGCCGCCCTTCGTGCTCTTGACGAACCCCTTGGCGCCCTTGGCCCTGACAACGTGGTTCCTGTCGACGTGCGGCGTGCAGGCTGGGGGCGCGCTCGCCGGCGCATCTGCGCCGGCGACGGCAAGAATGGCAATCGCGGTGGCGAGCGTGACTTGCGGCAGGTTGCGCGGCATCGCACCGATGATCGGCTTCGGCCGCAGGAACTTGGGTTGCGCCGACTCAGGCCGACTGCGCGACTTGCACGCGCGCTCGCCACTCCTGAGCGTCGAACGAGTTCGGCTCGGTCTCTTCGAGGAACCGCTCGAGCGCACCGACGAACCGCACCGGCGCCTCGAGCATCGGCATGTGGCCGACGTCGTCGAAGACCTCCAGCCGGCTGCCCGGGATCAGGTCGTGGGCGTGCTCGCCGTGCCGTGCCGGGATGATCGGATCGCGGTCGCCCCAGATGATCAGGACCGGCAGACCCTCCGCGAGGTAGAGCAGATCCCCGGCGTGGACGCGCTGGCCCTCGGTCCCGACCACAGCCCGCAGCGTCGAGAGGAACGCGGCCCGCCGCGCAGGGTCGACGAGCGAGACGTATCCACGAAGGACCTCCGCGACGTCGGCGTTGGGCCGCAGTCCGATCGCCTTGAGCGCTCGACCCAGCGGTGGCCCGGCCTTCATCATCAGCCGCCCCGTCACGTCGATGAAGGGGTTGGCACCGGGCAGCGCCGCGGCGCGCAACACGAGGCTGACCTCCGGCCCCAGCCCGCCGCTCGAGACGAGCACGAGCCGTTCGGTCAGCTCCGGGAACTGGTAGGCGAACTGCATCGCGATGCCGCCGCCGAGCGAGTGGCCGACGAGCGTGGCTCGCTCGTGCCCGAGCGCCGCGAGCAGGTCGCGCAGACCGGCCGCAAGCGCGCCGAGCGAGTAGTCGCCGCCGCCCGGGGCCGAGCCGCCGTGCCCGGGGAGGTCGGGCGCGATCACCTTGTGGTGGCGGGCGAGCGGCTCGATCACCTCCTTCCAGTTCTGGTACTCGCCTGCGATGCCATGGATCAGCAGGAGCACCGGGCCGTCGCCGGCTTCGAGATAGGTCAACGGGCGACCATGCAGCACCACGGTCTTGGTTTCCATATCACCAATTATGACGGGTCGGCTCGTTCGCTGTCGACCGTCTGACACCGGGTGGGCCTGGGATGTCGGATCGGGGTAGAGCGGCACGGAACCCCCGAAACGGAGGAGAGACGAAATGTCCACCATCACCGAGCACATCGACGTTGAGGCGCCGATCGGCCCCGTCTACGACCGCTGGACGCGCTTTGAGCGCTTCCCCGAGTTCATGGAGGGTGTCGAGGAGGTCCGCCAGCTCGACGACCGCCGGCTGCACTGGAAGGCGAAGATCGCCGGTGTCGAGCGTGAGTGGGATGCAGAGATCACCGAGCAGCACCCGGAGGAGCGCGTCGCGTGGAAGAGCACGTCGGGCCTGAACAACGCCGGCGTCGTCACGTTCCACAAGCTCGACCCGACCCACACCCGCGTCACGCTGCAGCAGGACGTCGAGGCCGAGGGTGCCGCCGAGAAGGCGGCCGACGCCCTCGGGGGGATCACCCGTCAGGCGAAGAACGACCTCTCGCGCTTTGCCGAGCTGATGCGTGACCAAGGCGGGCCGGCAGAGGGCGGCTGGCGCGGCGACGTCCCGCGTGAGGGCTGAGCGACCTCAGGAGAAGCGGACGAGCAGCGGAACCCGCTCCCAGCCACCGGCAGGAGGCTGGGAGCGGACCGGCTCGTTGCCGGGATCGAGTTCGATCGACTCGGTCGCCGCGACAAGCGCCTCGGTCAGCACGCACAGCTCGAGTGTGGCTAGCGCCCGGCCCGGGCAGACGTGCGGCCCGGTCCCGTAGACGAGGTTCCCGGCCGCGTTCAGGGCCGGGTCGAACGCGAGCGGATCGGTGAACCGGTCCGGGTCGCGGTTGGCAGAGGCCCAGTCGAGGCGAATCGGCTCGCCGGTTTCGATCCGGCTGCCGCCGGTCTCGATCGGGCAGGCGGCGATCCGGCGGCTTGCGACGAACGGGTCGTCGATCCTCAGGATCTCGTCGATGATCGCGCCGAGCTTGCCGGTGGGAACGCCGGCGCGGATCCGGGCTGCGACCGCCGGATGCGTCGCCAGGAAGTGCATCACGACCCCGACGCAGAGCGCGAGCGAGCCGAGGTCGCCGCCGGTCCAGTTGCGAAGGATCGAGACCAGCTCCTCGTCTGACAGCGGGCGCCCGAGCGACTCGTCCGCGATCAGCTCGGCGGTCACGTCGTCGGGAGCGTCGCCGGGCTCGGCCTGCCGCCGCGGCAGCAGGACCGATCTGATCAGGTCGTCGAACCGGCGCGCGACTGCGGCCCGCTCGTCGCGGCTGCCCGAGCGTGACGCCGACCGGTTGGCCGCGATCCATCCGATCAGCTCGGCTTCGAGCGCCTCGGGCCACCCGAGCCAGCGCGTCTGTGCCCGCACGGCGAACGGCTCGCCAAGGCCGGTGACGGCGTCGAACGCGACCGGCAGATCGCCGGTGAGAGCGTTCGCCACCTCACGCAGCATCGGCTCAAGCGCGGCGACGCGGTCGGCGGTCATGTAGCGATCGACGAGCTCCCGGTACGCCCGGTGCGGCTCGCCGTCGAGTCCGTTCGGTAGCTGAAGGTGCGATGAGACTTGCGACGAGAAGCGCGCCGCGTTGTTCGCGGCGTCGACGACCTCCGCGTGGCCGCAGAGCTCCCAGGCGCCGTCGCCGGCGCGCTTCGCCATCGCTACTCCGCCACGATCCGTCCGAGCGCGCCGAGCGACGCGACCCCCAGCTCGTGCGTGAGGACCGGGTAGGTGCCCGCTTCGTCGAACGTCAGTTCGAAGATCCCGGCGCCGCCGGCCGGCACGTACGCGGTCGACACGTTCGACCCGAACGGCACGGTGCCGCCGTCGGGCAGGACCGCGTCGAAGATCTCTCCGACGACGTGGAACGCGCTGCCGAGCGACGGGCCCGCGTTGACCAGGTAGATCCGGACCGGCTGACCGGCCTTGACCTTCAACGGATCGCGCAGGTAGCGGAACGGGCTGCCGTTGAACGCGGTGTACTTCGGCTGCCGCGTCAGCATCGCCTTCAGCGACGGGGTCAGCACGCCCTTCTTCAGCGTCCCGTAGAACTCGCTCTGCACGAGCATGACCTCCTGCGCCGGCGTCCGCGGTTCGGGCGGGTCGACGATGATCATCCCGTACATGCCCATGCCGACGTGCTCGAGCACCGGCGCGGTGCCGCAGTGGTACATGTAGACGCCGGGCCGCTTCGGGGTGAAGCTGAACGTCTTCGTCTGACCCGACTTCACGTCCATCATCACGCGCATCGGGTTGACCTCGGAGGCGTGGAAGTCGAGCGCGTGGCCGTGGTGCTTGTCGGCGTTGTGGAGCGTGATCCGCAGCTCCTCGCCGGCGGTGACGCGGACGAGCGGGCCGGGGACGGTGTGGTTGAACGTCCAGGCGACGGTCTTGACGCCTGGCATCAAAGTACGCATCTCGTGGCGGGCCGTGAACTTGACATCCACGACCGCCTCGGCGCTGGCGGTGAAGGAGAGCACTCCCGCGACCAGCGCTGTTACCGCAAGCAGCGAGCGGCGCATCATGCGGCGCTCGCGGTCGACGCGGCGGCGGCCTGTCGCGACGTGGCCGTCGCCGGAACGTCGACCCCGGCGTTGAGCCGTGACTGGAAGTTGTCGGTCCAGATCACGCCGGCCGGGGTTGCGCCGTCGAGCCCGAGCGCGGCGAGATGCCCGGCCATCCGGTGCTCGCCGCCCGGAGCTGTCAGCCGCAGGCCGCGGCCGGCGGTCATCCAGCTGCGGCCGCGCGCGTTGACGACGCAGCGCAGCAGCTGCCCGTCGAGCTCGCTGTAGAGCGCGAGCGACAGCGGCGCCGCCGGCAGCGATGGCATCAGCGTGCCCGCCAGCCGCATCAGCGGCGCCGAGCCGCCGTCCGGGCTCGCGACCTCGCAGTCAAACCGGCGCCCCTCCTTCGCGTACGTGATCGGTGTGACGAACTTCGGGAAGCCCCAGATCTCACGGCCGGCAGCGTTCGCGGCGGCCGTGGTCACAGGGAGGTCGAGCACGTGCATCCCGACCGTCCGCGCCTCGGGGCTCGACCGCGTCACGACCATGTCGGGCCAGCCGCCGAACGGGGGAGCGGCGTCGTCGGCCGTCACCGACAGCGCGAGCCCGACCTCGTTGTAGACGCCGACCGACGTGTCGCGGTACTGGTAACAGGCGATCGCGGCGAGCGCGCGGTCGCCTGCCGTGAGCGCCGGCCGCAGCCGATCGCCGCCGAGCAGCGACTCGGCGGCGCCGCGGTCGACGAGGAAGAACGCGTACAGCGCGCTCGCGTCGTAGTACATGATCGGCAGGGCGACGGCGCCCTCGCTCGTCGACACCGCCGTTCGCGGCACCTGGAAGAAGACATCGTCGTGGCCTGGCATGTGTGCTGCGCCTCTCTGCATCATGGGTTGAACCGGCCCCGGCGGACCTCGGCCAGCAGCAGCTCCTGCTGGTCCTCGATCACGGCGAGCCGGTTGATCTGGTTGGTTCCTTCGAAGATCCGCGTCAGGCGGTTGTCGCGGAAGACGCGCTCGAGCCCGGTCCCGTGCAGCAGCGCCTGCTCGCCGAGCAGCGCCATCGCGCGCTCGATCACGACCTGCGCGCGGTCGCTCGCCTGGAACTTCGCGATCGACGCCTTCGCCTGCTCCGGCACGCGCCGCCGCGAGAACTGCCAGACGAGCGCGCGGATCGCGGCCGTCTCGGCCTGCATCTCGGCGAGCGCGAGCTGCACGTGCTGCCGGTCGATCAGCGGCCGGCCGGCGACGCGCTCGTGGCAGGCGAACGCCATCGCGATCTCGGTCGCGTGGCGGGCGAAGCCGACCGACATCGCGGCGACCGGGAGCCGCGAGAAGTTCAGCGTGGCGCGGTTCAGCGCCCAGCCACCGCGCTGGCCGCCGAGCACGAGCTCGTCCGGGACGAAGCAGCCGTCGAACGCGATCGCCGCCGCGCCGGAGGCACGCATGCCCATCTTGTGCTCCTTGCGCAGCACCTCGAAGCCGGGCGAGCGCGTGTCGACGAGGAAGGCCGTCCACGAGTCGAATCCCTCACCCTCCAGCGCCGCGAACGCCACGACCCAGCGCGCGATGTCACCGCCGCTGATGAATACCTTGCCGCCGTCGAGCGTCCATCCGCCCGATGCCCGTGACGCGACGAGCCCGGGCTTGGCGAGCGCCGCGCCGTGGCCGTCCTCGGCGTCGGAGCCGGCGCCGGGCTCGGTGATCGCGAACGCGAACACCTCCGGCACCCCGTTCGCGCAGGCGCGGAAGGCCGGCCGGATCACGTCCCAGTACGCGCTGCGGTTGCCGGAGAACAGGATCGGCGCGAGCCCGAGGTTGTGGGCGCTGAGGTAGAGCATCAGGCCGCCGTCGGCCGCCGCCAGCTCTTCTGTTCGCAGCGCCTGCTGGAGCACGAGCGAGGTCCGGTAGCGGGCCAGCGGGACCGACCCGACCGGGCGCGGCAGCAGGTCGGTCAGCAGGCCGGCCCGGCCGGCGTTGGCGAGCAGCGCGGCGAGCGCCGCCGGCTCGGCCGCGGCATCGGTGGTCTCGAGGTCGAGCGCGCCGGCGACCGGCGCGATCTCGCGGCGCGCGAAGTCGCGCAGCCGGCGCCGGTAGCCGGCGAGCGGCCGCGGAAGGTCGCGGTTGTCGCGCTCCCAGCTGTCAAGCGGCTCGTAGCTCGACAGCGCCCGCAGGACGGGGTGGCGCCGGAACCCGGGCTGTGGGTCGAGCGCTGACTGCGGCCGCGCGTGGCCGGCGATCCGGCGCTCGTCGGTACACGGCTCGTGCGTCGCGGCGTCTGCCGTCGTCAGTCCGGCGAGCAGCAGCGCGAGGTCGTCGGGAGCGCCGCCGATCAGCCGCAGCGCGCCGGTCTCGCGGAGCAGGTGCTCGACGCCGGTGTCGCGCATGTACCCGCTGCCGCCGTGCATCTGGACGGCGGCGCAGGCCGCACGGTGGAGCTCCGGCAGAGCGCCGAGCCGCAGCGCGACCGCTGCCGCGAGGCGCCGCTCGGGTGCGGTCGCCGCGACGGCGGCGATCTGGGCCTCGGCGCTGCGTCGCGCGACCTGCTGCGCTGTCGCCATCAGCGCGACGGCGTCGTGGCCGATGATCGCGCCGCCGCCCTGATGCCGGGAGGCGGCGTACGCGGCGGCGCGTTCGGTCGCGGCGTCGGCGGAGCCCTGCGCGATCGCGACCAGGCCGGCCTGATGGGCGGCGAGCAGCGATGCGAGCTGCGCGCGTCCGGTAGGGGCCGCGGTGAGCGCGTCGGCGGCGCTCCGGCGGACGACCTCGAGGCCGTCGGGGCCGTGCGGTGCCGCGTCCCGCTCGCCGCCGCCGGGCAGCAGCGCGAGCTCCGCCTCGCCGCCGATGAAGCGGAGCGTGATCCAAGGCGCCGCAGGGCCGGCGGTCCAGCGCAGGCGCTCGCCGGGCCCATGGACGTCGTCGAGCACGGCGCGGTCGTCGCCGGCCTCCGGGTGACCGGCGAGCCAGCGTCCGAGCGCAGCCCCTCCGATACCGAGCCGGCCGCCGAGCGCGATCGTCGCCGGCGACTCGAGGCCGCGCTCGTCCCACACGCTCCTGGCCGCGGCGGAGGCGAGTGCGGCGAGATGGAGCTGGAGCGCCGCGCCAGCTGACGCGCGCGCGAGGATCCGCAGCGACATCGTCGACAGCCAGAACCGGTCGCTGTCGTCCGACGACCACAGCCCGGCGCCCTCCGGGTCGTCGTCGAGCAGGCCGGCAGCGGTGGCGGCGTCCGCGATCTCGCGGAGCGCGGACGCCATCAACGGCTCGTCGTGGGCTGGGATCCGTGCGGCGATCTCGGCTTGGGCGAAGCCGGCGACGCCGTCGAGCAGCGCGAGCGTCTCGGCGTTCTGACCGAGCGCGACCTCAGGCACGTCCCGACTTACTGTCCCAGACAAGTAATCCTCCGGTGGCCAGAGTACGCCTCCATCCGGGCGCGTTGTGTGCGCTGGCGCTCAGAGCGAGCCGGGGGCGTCTGCGGCAGGCTGCCGGTAGAGTCTCCCGCGACCGTGCCGCGCGTAACCCGCATCCACCTGCTCGCCGCGTTCGTGCTCCTCGCGCTACTCGCCGCGAGCGGCGCAGGGCTCGTCGCGTTGCCGGCGGCGCTGCTGCTGCTCGCGCTCGGGTTCGGCCGCTACCCGGGCGAGGAGCGCCTGTTCGCGCTGCGCGGGCGTTCGGCGACGGCGCCTCGTGCGCCGCGGCGCGTCGGCATCTTGCGCGCGCAGCGCTCGGTCCCCGCCCGCGGCTCGGCGCTGCTCGCGTTCCACCTGGCGGTTCGCCCGCCGCCTCCGGTCTCTCCCTGACCCCAGCTCGCCTCGCTCTCTGTGAGGCACCCAACTGAAACCAAGGAGAACCGAATGACCATGCACGTCCGTGCTGCCGCGACCGCGGCAGCACTCGGTCTCGGCGTCGCCGCCCCGGCGAACGCCCACGACCACAGCAGCACCATGACCAAAGCCGCGAAGACGCAGCCGGTCGACATCCGCTTTGCGGCGGTCGCCGGCGAGACGCCGGTCCGCTGCGGCACCCCGATCGCCGGGCTGGGATCGACCGCGCAGGCCGCACAGCTCGCCGACCTGCGCTTCTACGTCTCTGACGCGAAGCTGATTCGCAAGAACGGGTCGGTTGAGCGGATCACGCTCGCGAAGGACTCGCGCTACCGCTACACCGCCGGAACGTCCGGCGTGACGCTGATCGACCTCGAGGACGCGACCGGCTCGTGCGCGAAGAGTGGCAACGGCTGGACCAACGCGGTCGTCCGCGGCACCGTTCCAAAGGGCACCTACACCGGCGTCAAGTTCACGGTCGGGGTGCCGTTCGCGCTCAACCACACCGACATCGTCGGCGCGCCGGCTCCGCTCGCGTTCGCGTCGCTGGGCTGGTCGTGGCAGGCGGGCCGCAAGTTCGTGAAGATCGAGGTCGCCGATCCGGGTGGTGCGGAGGGGACGTGGGCGTCGAAGCTGTTCACCGTCCACCTCGGTTCGACCGGCTGCACCGGCAACCCGGCCGCAGGCGAGACGGTCAGCTGCAAGTCGCCGAACCGCGGCGCCGTCCGGATCGCGAAGTTCGACGCGGCCAAGCAGCAGGTCGCGGTCGACCTTCAGGCGCTGCTCGCCGGCAACGACATCACCGTCAACAACGGCGGCGCCCCCGGCTGCATGTCCGGGCCGGCCGACCCGGAGTGCGGCGCGGTGATGGGCGCGCTCGGGATCGACTGGAAGGCCGACGGCAGTGGGACCGGCCTACCAACCGGGGCTGCGCCGAGCGCGTTCACGGTGATCGCGCGATGAGCGTTCGCCGCCTGGCCGGCCTGCTGCTGGCCGCCGCAGCCTTGCCAGGCGGCTACGTCGCACTCGCCCCGCAGACCGTTGGCGGCACGCCGCCGCGCAGCGACTGGGTATGGCGCCTGCCTGACACGTTCCCGGTGCCGCGCGTGCCGAAGGACAACGCGCTCAGCACGGCCAAGGTCGAGGCCGGGAAGCGGCTCTTCTACGACCGCCGCCTCTCGGCCAACGCCAAGCAGTCGTGCAGCAGCTGCCACCGGCCCGAACTCGCGTTCACCGACGGCAAGCAGACGGCCGTCGGCTCGACGGGAGAGGCACATCCGCGCAACTCGCAGTCGCTCGTGAACGTCGCCTACAGCCCGACGCTGACCTGGGCGAACCCCGCCCTCGTCACGCTCGAACGCCAAATGGAGGTGCCGCTGTTCGGCGAGCGGCCGGTCGAGATGGGCGTCACCGACAACAACAAGGGCCGCGTGCTCGCGCGGATCAAGCACGACACGCGCTACCGGCAGCTGTTCACGAAGGCGTTCCCCGGCCGCCGCCAGCCGGTCACCTGGCAGGCGATCGTCCGCTCGATCGCGGCGTTCGAGCGGACGTTGATCTCCGCCGATTCCAAGTACGACCGCTACGTGCGCGGCGAGGCGAAGCTGACGGCGTCCGAGCGTCGCGGTCAGCGCCTGTTCTCGGGCGAGGAGGCCGAGTGCCACCACTGCCACGGCACGTTCCTGTTCAACGACCAGGCGACCTACGCCGGCGCGCAGCCGGCGACGCCCGAGTTCCACAACAACGGGCTCTACAACCTCGGCGGAACCGGCGCGTACCCCGAGGGCAACCGCGGCGTCTACGAGCTGACCGGCGACCCGGCCGACATGGGGATGTTCCGCGCGCCCTCGCTGCGGAATGTCGCGTTGACTGCGCCGTACATGCACGACGGCTCGATCGCGACGTTGCGCGAGGTCGTCGACCACTACGCCGCCGGCGGCCGCACGATCCTGAGCGGGCCGTTCGCCGGCGACGGACGCCAGAACCCGAACAAGGACCCGCTGCTCGCCGGGATCGACCTGACCGAGCAGGACCGCGACGACCTCGTCGCCTTCCTGCGGACCCTGACCGACACGAGCATCGCGAAGAATCCGCGATTCGCCGACCCGTTTCGGTGAGCCTCAGGCGGCGTCCCGCGCGCGCTGGCCTTCCCAGACCGCCAGCCACTCCTCGAACTGGGCGGCGGCGATCGGCTTCGTCAGCAGGAAGCCCTGCGCGTCGTCGCAGCCGAAGCCGGCGAGCTCCCGCCAGTGCTCGTCCGTCTCGACGCCCTCGGCGACGACGGTCATCCCGAGCCGGTGCGCGAGGTCGACCGTCGACGCCACGATCACCGCGCTCTTGGGATCGGTCGTCATCTCCTGCACGAACGAGCGGTCGATCTTCAGCTTCGAGACCGGGAGCCGCTTCAGGTAGGCGAGCGATGCGTGGCCGGTGCCGTAATCGTCGAGCGCCATCGGGATCCCGAGCGCCTCGATCGCATGGAGGCTCGCGAGCACGCGCTCGGGGTCGAGCATGACGACGTCCTCGGTGATCTCGAAGCAGAGGTGATCGGGAGCTGCGCCGGTCTTTGCCAGAGCCGCTCGCACGCGGTCGGGGAAGCCGGGGTCGAGCAGGTCGGGGCCGCTGAGGTTGACGGCGACGCGCAGTCCGATGCCGCGCGCCTGCCAGCGGCTCTGCTGGCGGAGCGCCTCGTCGAGGACGGCGTCGGTGATCTCGGTCATCAGCCCGTGGCGCTCGGCGAGCCCGAGGAACTGGTCGGGCATCAGCAGCCCGTGGTGAGGATGCTGCCAACGGAGCACCGTCTCGACACAGTGGACGTCGCCGTTCCCGATCGCTGCGATCGGGTGGTAGTTGAGTTCCAGCTCGCCGCGTGAGATGCCGCGCCGCAGGTCGCCGATCAGCTCGACGTCCGCCTTCGAGAACTGCTCCTGCTCAGGATCGAAAAGGCAGACGCCCGAGCCCGACCGCTTCGCGGCGTACATCGCGATGTCGGCACGGCGCAGCAGGGAGCCGTCCTTCGCGTGCTCGGGCGTCAGCGCCACGCCAGTGCTCGCCGAGAGGTGGCAGAGCACGCCCGCAACCTGGGTCGGAACCGCGAACGAGGCGCGGATCCGCTCGGCGAGATCGACGGCGTCGGCGGCCGTCGCCCCGGGAGCCGGCATCACGACGAACTCGTCGCCGCCGAGCCGGGCGACGAACGCGTCGGCCGGGACCACCCGCCGCAGGCGCTCGGCGGCCTCGCGCAGCAGCACGTCACCGGCGGCATGCCCGAGCGAGTCGTTGATCTCCTTGAAGTGGTCGAGGTCCATCAGCAGCAGCGCGCTGGTGCCGCGGATGTCACGCAGGTGCTCGAGATCGGCGTCGAGCCGCTGCTCGAAGTGACGGCGGTTCGGCAGGCCGGTCAGGTCATCGGTGCGTGAGAGCCGGTGGCGGTCCTCCTCGATCTGGCGTGCCTGACGGGCGTCGATCGCGAGCCGGACGATGATCAGCCCGAGCGTTGCGATCGCGAGGATGCGGGCGAACGGGCTGACGTCGGTCGCGAGGTCGGCGACGAGCACGATCACCGCCATCAGGGCGAACGCGGCGACCATCGACTGCTCGGTCCTGATCCGCGACTCCTCCTCGGAGTGCAGCGAGGCCATCGGCTCCCACGCCGACCACGCGATCAGCACCGACGCGAGCGGCCAGCCGATGTCGATCAGGTCGCCGTCGCTGTAGCTGTCGGCGGCGTTCTGGAACAGGTAGAGCACGTCGGAGATCGCAAACAGGCCGAGGCCGCCGGCCAGCATCCACCAGCCGCGTCCGGCGTCACGGCCGACGACGAGCAGCGCCGCGCCGACCATCGTCAGCAGCACGAGGTCGCCGACCGGGTACGCGCCGTTGGTGATCACCTCTGCGGAACTGCTGCCCTCGCTGGTCAGGATCGGCGCGAGGATCGTGCCTGCCGCGATCGCCGCCACCGCGAGCGCTGCGACAAGGCCGTCGAGCAGCTCGCCGACGCGGACACGGTCACGCCGGCCCTTGATCAGCAACGCGAGCGCCGCGAACGCCGGCAGGTAGAAGAGCAGCCAGCCGGCGTCGGCCGGCGAGGGGAACGGCGGCGCCGGATCGTTCGCGATCTGGAGGTTCCAGTAGGTGTCGCCGGCGAAGTAGACGAGCAGAGCCGCGGCCATCGCGGCCCAGGCCGAGCTCTCGCGGCCGATCAGCCTTGCGCGCATCGCGCAGATGCCGGCGCTGGCGAGGATCAGCGCCGAGCTAAGCCAGTGCACGTACAGCGTGTCGCCGCCGGGCAGGAGACCCGTGATGACCTGCACTGCGAACAGCGCGCAGCCGATCGAGACGAGCACGAGCAGTCCCGCGATCAGGGCAGGGCGGCGCACAGGAGTCGCAGTCGGACTCACCCCCTGGGGATCGGACACGAACCCCGTGCTCTTGAGCGGTCTTGTCCGCTCGGTTTCGCGATCGCCCGGTTCCAGGTAGGACCTGAACGTGGCGGATGACCGCGACAATCTCGAGGACGCCGCCGGCGGCGCGCGGGCGATGGCGTTGCGCAACCGCAGGCGCGCCGGTCTCGTGATCCTGTTCGTGGTGGTCGTGGCAGCCGCGGCCGGCGTGTTCGGGCCCGACGAGCACTCCCTCTCGGCGAGCGCGAGCGGCAACGACCTGCGCGTCGAGTACCCGTCGGAGACGCGCTCGAGCATCGTCACGCCCGTGCGGGTCCGGCTGCGCCGCGCCGGCGGCTTCGGCGAGCACCCGATCGAGATCGCGTTCTCACGGCGGCTCTTCGAACACCTCGACTTCCAGAACTGGTACCCGAACCCGTCGGCTGAGACCGCCGACGGCGACTGGGTCGTCTACGAGTTCGACCCACCCGACGGGCATGAGCTTGCGATTTCGCTCGACGCGAGAACGGGGCCCAATCAGTGGTTCTCGAGCCATCGCTACGAGGTCGAGGTCCGTGAACGTGGCAGGCCGCTGGTGTCCGCGAGCTTCAAGATGACGGTCTGGCCGTGAGCGAGGAGGCTCGATGGATGTCCTGATCCGCGCGGCGGCGATGTTCCTGGTCGTCTGGGTGGCGTTGCGCGTGGCCGGCAAGCGCGACATCGCGCAGATGGACGCGTTCGACCTCGTGGTCGTGATCGTTCTCGGTGATCTCGTCGCCCAGGGCGTGCTGCAGGAGGACTACTCGTTCGTCGGCGCGATGACAGTCCTCGGCGTCTTCGTGCTCGCATCGGTCGCTTTCTCCTACCTGGCGTGGCGGTTCCCGCGCGCTCGCAGCCTCCTCGAGGGCGAGCCGACGATCCTCGTGCGGGGCGGCGAGGTCGACGAGCGCGCGATGCGCGCCGAGCGGGTGACGATCACCGACCTCGAGGCGGCCGCGCGCGGCAACGGCCACGACGGGCTCGGCGGCGTCGACCTCGTCGTCCTGGAGACCGACGGCAGCTTCTCGTTCTTCGAGCGGGCGGGCTAGGAGACGATCTGCCCGCCGAGCTTGGCGACGAGCCCGTTGCGGCCCTTGTCGCCGATCCGCTTGAAGATCAGGCGCATCGGGATGTCCCACAGCCGCAGCACGCCCTTGAGCCGGAGGTCGGCCTCCCAGGTCAGGCGGCTGGTCTCGCCCGGGCGCTGGGAGACGGTGATCGAGTCGGTCGAGCGGATCGCCGAGGTCTCGGCCCGGAAGGTGGCCGAGGCCGGCGGCTCGTATTCGACGATCTCGTAGATCAGCGGGCTCTGGCGCCCGAAGTTCGAGACGACGATCCGGAACTGCGTGCCGACGCCGAGCTCGCCGCCGCCGGTCCGCTCGCCTTCGACGATGCCCGGGTCCCACTCGGCCACGTTCTCGAAGGCGGCCATGTAGGCGAAGAGGTCGTCGCGGCTGATCGGGATGTCGATGACTGTGCGGTAGCGGGCCATGTTCTCCGTGTACGCGGTCGGGGGCGTGGTCGGTTGGCCCGATGATCACACAGCGTCGAAGCTGCCGCGCCGTCCTGCCCCGCCGGCGAAGCGCTTTGCACCGGCGGCGGCCGTGAGCAGAACCTCGCGTCCAGCGTCGCGCTCGATCTCGAGGCCCCGGTCGAGCGGTAGGCCGGAGCCTTCGATCAGCGCGCGGCGGTCGCTGAGGACGGTCGGCCACGGGAACGCGGCGATCCGTTCTGCGAGCTCGAGCGCGCGGTCGACCTCGGTGCCGGCGGCGACGACCTCGGTCGCGAGGCCGATCGCGAGCGCCTCGGTCGCGTCGACCGGCCTGCCGGTGAGGACGAGGTCGAGCGCGCGGCCTTGACCGACGACGCGCGGCAGCCGCTGCGTGCCACCGTCGATCAGCGGCACGCCCCAGCGCCGCTCGAAGCAACCGAAGGTCGCGTCGTCGGCGGCGATCCGCAGGTCGCACCAGAGCGCCAGCTCGAGCCCGCCGGCGACGGCGTAGCCGCGGACGGCGGCGATTGTCGGCTTGCTCGGCGTGAGCCGCGTGAAGCCGAGCGGGCTGCCGCCCTCGTTGTCGCGCTCGATCAGCCCGCCGGGCGCGTTCAGGTCGGCACCGGCGCAGAATGCGCGCCCGCCGGCACCGGTCAGCACCATCACGCGGGCCTTCTTGTCAGCCTCGAACTCGTGGAACGCCTGCTCCAGCGCGTCGGCGGTGGCGCGGTTGACGGCGTTGCGTTGATCGGGCCGGTTGATCGTCACGAGCAGCGACGCTCCGCGGCGCTCGATCAGGACGGGGGACTCAGCCATGGCTCTGACCCTACCTCGGTCCGGGGGTTATGCGATTGAGTTGCATTACTGCTAGCGTGACGTCACGATGGCCCGACCGAGCCACGTGCGCGACGCCGTGCACGCTCTGCTCAGCTCCAGTCACCGACACGACTGGACGAGCGCCGCCGTGCTCGAAGGGCTGCGCGAGCAGGAGGTCGCCGCCGACCGCTCGTCGGTCTTCCGAGCGCTGACCCGGCTCGAGCAGGAGGGGCGCGTGATCCGCTTCGACCTCGGCGACGGCGTCGCCCGCTACGAGCCGGCCGGTGATCATCACGAGCACGTTCGCTGCGAGCGCTGCGGCAAGGTCGCCGCCGTCCCCGGCTGTGCCGTCGCCCCGGTCCGTGCGGCGGTCGAGGAGCGGACCGGGTTTCGCTTGACCGGTCACCAGGTGCTGTTCACCGGGGTCTGCCCGGCCTGTGAGCGTGACAGCGATGCCTGAGCTGCTGGCGGTCGTGCTCGCCGGCGGGGCGACCTTCGTCTCGACGATGGTCGGCGGGTTCGCGGTCATGCGTTGGCCCGGCCGGCTCGATCTGCTGCTCGTGTTCGCGGGCGGAGTGATTCTCGCCGCCGCGCTCGGGGAGCTGCTGCCCGAGGCCGTCGATCACGCCGAGGAGTCCGGCGTCTCGCGGGCGTTGCCGCTCGTGATGGCGGCGATCGGCTTCGGAGCGTTCGCGATCGTCGAGCGGGCGAGCGGGCACGAGCACGCCGAGCCGGGCGGGGCCGCGGGGGCCGCGGGCTTCGCTCTGCACAGCTTCTTCGACGGCCTGGCGATCGGGATCGGCTTCGGCATCGACGCCGGCGTCGGCCTCGTCGTCGCGATCGCCGTCCTCGGCCACGACTTCTCGGACGGCCTCAACACGGTCGCGTACCTGGCGGCCCGGGGCCGGAGCCGCGAGTACTCGAGCCGCTGGCTGCTCGTGATCGCGAGCATGCCGATGCTCGGCGCGCTGATCGGCACCGTCGCCCCCGTCCCGGAGCAGGTGTTCCCCGTCGCGCTCGGGTTCTTCGCCGGCTGGTTCGTCTACGCGGCGACCGTCACGATGCTGCCTCGCGCGCGGCAGCTCGCCGCCGTGCAGGCGCTTCCGGCGGCCGTGCTCGGCGCCGGCGCGATGCTGCTGATCTCAGAGCTAGCCCACGCGGCGTAGGCCCACGCGCTGTGGGCCCACATCGTCGGTCCGCCATTTGGCGGACCTCCTCCGTGTGGCCTGCCAGGACAGGGCCGTTGCCTAGGGGTTGCGTACCGCGCCCGACCAGTTCCCGCCGCGCATCATCCGGCGGACCAGGCCGGGCGTGACCGACCGCATCACCGGCACGAGCGCGTATGCGCGCGGCACGTAGCGCTCGGCCTTGCCACCGGGGCCGGCGTCGACTATCGCATCGGCGACCTTGTCGGGGCTCGAGACGATCCAGCGCGTCTTCGCGCTCTTCGTCAGCTGGTCCTGCGGGAAGCCCTCGGTCGACACGTAGCCCGGGTTCACGAGGCCGACGTGGACGCCGTGGGCCGCTTCTTCGAAGTGCAGAGCGTCGGTCCAGCCGATCAGAGCGAACTTGCTCGCCGAGTACGCGCCGGAGTCGGCGCGGGCGACGCGGCCTGCGGTCGAGGAGACGTTGACGATCGAGCTCGGCGCGCTCGCGCGCAGCAGCGGCAGCAGCGCCTCGGTCAGCCGCAGCTGCGCGTCGAAGTTGAGCGCCATCGCCTTCCGGACGCCGTCCCAGCCGATGTCGCCGAATTGGCCGCGCCCGGCACGGCCGGCGTTGTTGACGAGCAGGTGGAGGTGCCCGCTGTGGTGCTCCTCGACGGCGGCCTTGATCCGGTCGGGCGCGCTGTCGTCGGTCAGGTCGCAGGCGACGACGCTCACCTTGCAGTTGAGGCGGTCGGCGAGCGCCTGCAGCCGGTCCTCCCGGCGGGCGACGAGGACGAGCTCGGCGTCCGGCTCGTGCGCGAGCCGCTCCGCCGTCGCCTCGCCGATCCCGCTCGACGCCCCCGTGATCACACTGACCATGCGCGGCATCGTACGGCCATAGACTCGCGCCATGTCCGCCGCGCAGACCTTCGACGACCCCGAGCTGCTGGCGCGGCTCGCAGACCTCGCGATCCGGTTCGGGTCGAACGTGCAGCCGGGCCAGATCGTCGCGATCGGCGCTGAGCCCGGCCAGGAGCCGATTGCGCGCGCCGTCGCCGAGTCGGCCTACAGGGCCGGTGCCAAGTACGTCGAGGTCGCCTACTTCGACCCGTACGTCAAGCGCGCGCGGATCAAGCACGCTGCCGAGGAGACGCTCGACTTCGTGCCGCCGTGGCTCGGCGAACGTGTGCTCGAGCTCGGCCGCCAGCACGCCGCGCGGATCGGCCTCAGCGGCCTCGTCAACCCCGGGCTGTTCGACGATCTCGATCCGGCGCGCGTCGGCAAGGACTCGCTGCCGCGCGTTCGCGAGGCCGGGCAGGTCGTCAACGACCGCACGACCAACTGGACGATCATCCCCGGCGCGACCCGTGCTTGGGCGCAGCACATCTTCGGTGGCCTCGAACCGCAGGCGGCGTGGGAGCGGCTCTGTGCCGAGCTGATCCACGTCCTGCGGCTCGACGAGCCCGACCCGGTCGCCGCCTGGATGGCGCGCGGCGACGCGCTGCTGCGGGCGGCCGCGGCGATGAACGAGCGCCGGTTCGAGGCGCTGCGGTTCGTCTCCGAAGGCACCGACCTGACGGTCGGGCTGCTGCCGAGCTCGAACTGGGAGGCGGCGAAGTTCGAGACCGTCGACGGCGTCGTGCACCGGCCGAACCTGCCGAGCGAGGAGATCTTCTCGGCCCCCGACCCCGAGCGTGTCGATGGGGTCGTGCGGTCGACGAAGCCGCTCGAGGTCGGCGGCGCCGAGATTCTCGGCCTCGAGGTCGAGTTCCGCGGCGGCCGCGCGGTGCGGATCGACGCCGAGCAGGGGGCCGACGTGCTGCGTGCACAGGTCGCCAAGGACGACGGCGCCGCCCGGCTCGGCGAGGTCGCGCTCGTCGACGGCGACGGCCGGATCGGCCCGCTCGGCACCGTCTTCTACGACACGCTGCTTGACGAGAACGCCGCCAGCCACATCGCGCTCGGGATGGCCTACGCGATCTGCGTCGGTGAAGAGGACTCAGGCCGGATCAACAAGTCTGAGATCCACATCGACTTCATGATCGGCGCGCCCGACCAGGTCGTCTACGGCGTCGAGGACGGCGGGGCCGAGGTGCCGGTGCTGGCCGAGGGTCGCTGGCAGATCTAACGCCGTGACCGCGCTCGCATTCGCCGAACGGCCCGCCGATGGGGAGCCGGAGGGGTTGCTCCTCCTCCACCACGGCCGTGGGTCGAACGAGCCTGACGTGCTGGCGCTTGCCGGCGCGCTCGACCCGGACCGCCGGCTCCACATCGCCGCTCCGCGCGCGCCGCTGCAGCTGCCCGGATCGCCTGGTTACCACTGGTATGTCGTCGCGCGCGTCGGCTTCCCCGATGCCGTTACGTTCGCCGGTGCGTTCACGGCGCTCGCTGACTTCCACGACGAGATTTGGGAGCGAACCGGCGTCGGGCCGGAGCGCACCGTGCTTGGTGGGTTCTCGATGGGCGCCGTCATGAGCTACGCGCTCGGTCTGGCCGGGGAGCGGCCCGCGCCGGCCGGTGTGCTCGCGTTCAGCGGCTTCATCCCGACGGTCGACGGCTGGCAGCCGGACCTCGAATCACGGCCGCAATTGCCGGTCTTGATCGCCCATGGCGACCACGATCCCGCGATCGAGATCGGCTTCGCGCACACGGCTAGGGACCTGCTTGTGGCAGCCGGTCTGCCGGTCAGCTACCACGAGTTTGGCGGCGGCCACGAGATCGCCCGCGACCACCTCGCCGCGGCGGCCGGGTGGCTCGGCCAAGTTCTCGGCTAGGCAAGCAGAGCTTGCGACGGAGAGGGAGGGATTCGAACCCTCGAACGAGGTCAACCCCCGTTACACGATTTCCAATCGTGCCCGTTCAACCGCTCCGGCACCTCTCCGTGCCGGCGAGACGATAGCGGCGGATGCGTATCTCGGCGGGTTCTGTCGCCATGCGCATCAGAACACGCCGAGACGCGCGCGCGGCACCACGCCCGCCGTTCGTCCACTCGCGCTCAATCTCCACCGGCCAGGTGGCGATTACACGGGTGCGGTGCTACGATGCCCCGCGAACCGATCGACAGATCGGCGGTCACGAGTTCCAGCGCCAAGCCCCGGCTCGCTGGACGGCAACCCTCCAATCTGCGGCGGGGTGCCCCGGGTGAGGACCAGGCCCATCACAGGCCCATCTGTGAGGCAAGCGCGGACCCGGCGGTAGGGCAGGGTCCCTGAACCGAAAGGACCCACCCGACATGAGTGCCACCGCTACCGCGACCCGTTCCGCAGGCGTCGAGCCGCTGCTCGACCTCGTCAGCGCGGACCTCCGCGTCCCTGTCCTCGGCGGCGCCGATCGCCGTTACGTCGACCTCGACGTCGCCGCGACTGCCCCGGCGCTCGCGTTCGTCGCCGACCGCGCCGCCAAGCTGCTGCCGCACGCCGGCAGCGTCCATCGCGGTGCCGGGCTGCCGTCACGCTGGTCGACGGCGCTGCTCGAGGAGTCGCGTGCGCGTGTCGCCGATGCGGTCGGCGCCCGGCCCGGCGAGGACGTCGTGATCTTCACCCGCAACACGACCGACGCGCTGTCGCTGCTGGCATCAGCCGTCCCGCAACGCGGCGGCGTCGTGACGCTCGACATCGAGCACCACGCGAACCTACTGCCCTGGCAGCAGCGCGGCGACCACCGCGTCGTTTTTCACGCGCCGACGCTCGCCGAGACGCTCGACCGGCTCGACAAGGCGATCGGTGAGCAGCCCACCGCCCTGGTCGCCGTCACCGGCGCGTCGAACGTCACCGGCGAGCTGCTCCCGGTCGCTCAGATCGCCGAGATCGGGCACGCGCACGGTGCCCGGCTCGCAGTCGACGCCGCGCAGCTGATCCCGCACGGCGGGATCGACCTCGCCGCCACCGGCGCTGACTACGTCGCCTTCTCTGGTCACAAGGTCTACGCTCCGTTCGGCGCCGGCGCGCTCGTCGGCCGCCGTGACTGGCTCGATGCCGCACCGCCCTACCTGCCGGGCGGCGGCGCCGTGCGCGAGGTCTCGACGGTTCGCACGGAGTGGGCCGCGGCTCCGCAGCGGCACGAGGGCGGCACTCCGAACCTCGTTGGCGCCGCGACGCTCGCCGACGCGCTGACCGCGCTCACGCGCGTGCCGGATGCCGCACGCGCCGAGCACGAGCGCGCGCTGCACGCGCGGCTCGAAGCCGGACTGCGCGCGATTCCCGCCGTCACGCTGCACCGCATCTGGGACGACTCCGAGCGGATCGGCGTCGTCTGCTTCACGGTCGGCGGGTTCGCGCCCGGCAAGGTCGCCGCGTACCTCTCGGCCGAGCACGCGATCGGTGTCCGTGACGGCCGCTTCTGCGCCCACCCGCTCGCGCGCCGGCTCGGGTTCGGACCCGGCGGCGCGCTCCGCGCCAGCCTCGGTGTCGGCAGCACGAGCGCTGACATCGACCGGCTCGCCGGTGCGACCGCACTCCTCGTCGCCGAGGGGTCGCGCGGTCGCTACGAGGAGTCGGGCGGTCTCTGGGAGCCGTGCGACGACGATCGCCTGCCGCCCGAGTGGCTCGGCCTGCGTGGCGGCCCGCGGTCGCGTCGCGCGTCCCCCTGCGGCGGGTGATGGTGTGACGAAGTGGCCGCTAGGGCGACCACTTCGTCACAAGACCCATAGGCTGACGGCATGTCAAACGAGTCGGGACTCGCCGGCAAGGTCGCGGTCGTCACCGGTGGCGCCGGTGGGCTCGGTGCCGCCACGTGCCGGGCGCTCGCGCAGGCCGGGGCGCGGGTGCTGGTCTCCGACATCGACGAGGTCGGGGGGGTCCAAGTCGCGAGCGAGATCGGCGGCGCCTTCCACCGCACCGACGTCGCCTCGTGGGAGGAGAACGTCGAGCTGATGCAGGCCGCCGTCAACCGCTACGGCCGGCTCGACCTCGTCCACCTCAACGCCGGCATCTCGACCTTCACCGAACCGGGCGAGACCTTTGACCCAGAGCGCTACCGGCGCGCGATGGCGATCAACCTCGACGGCGTCGTCTACGGCGCCGAGGCAGCGCGCGTCCACATGCGGGCGCAGGATGACGGCGGCGCGATCGTCGCAACCGCGTCGCTCGCGGGGCTGACCGCCGTCCCGATCGATCCGTACTACGCCGCCAACAAGCACGGCGTCGTTGGCTTCGTCCGCTCGGTCGCGCCGGTCTGGCAGAACGAGGGCATCCGCGTCAACGCCGTCTGCCCTGGCTTCGCCGAGTCGAAGATCGTCGACCCGATCCGCGAGCACCTCGCCGCCGCCGGGCTGCCGCTGATAGCGGCGGAGACGGTCGCAGACACCGTCACCGGCCTGTTCACAGGCGACATGACCGGCGAGTGCTGGTGGATCCAGCCGGGCCGGCCGGCTGAGCCGTTCGCCTTCAAGAACCTTCCCGGCCCACGGGCCGCCACCAACGAGGAGCACTGACACCGCATGGACTTCGAGCTGACCGACAAGGCCAAGGACTTCCGCGAGCGGCTGCTCGCCTTCATGGACGAGCGGATCTACCCGAACGAGCCGGTCTGGGCCGAGCAGGTCGCCGCCGACCCGCACGGTCAGCCGCAGATCGTCGAGCAGCTCAAGGCCGAGGCGCAGGAGCGCGGGCTCTGGAACATGTTCCTGCCCGACGAGCACGACGGCGCCGGGCTCTCGAACTGCGACTATGCGCCGCTCGCCGAGATCCTCGGCCGGACCAAGTTCGCCTCCGAGGTCTGCAACTGCAGCGCGCCCGACACCGGCAACATGGAGGTGCTGCACCAGTTCGGCACCGAGGCGCAGAAGCAGCGCTGGCTCGAGCCGCTGCTCGCCGGCGAGACGCGCTCGGCGTTCTGCATGACCGAGCCCGACGTCGCTTCGTCCGACGCGACCAACATCGGTATGCGGATCGAGCGAGACGGTGACGACTACGTGCTGAACGGCCGCAAGTGGTGGACGACCGGCGCGACCCATCCGAACCTCGAGATCCTGATCGTGATGGGGAAGACCGACGTCGACGCCCCCACCTATCAGCAGCAGTCGATGATCCTCGTGCCACGCGACACGCCCGGCGTCGAGGTCGTCCGCGACCTCACGGTCTTCGGCTACCACGACACCGAGGGCCACGGCGAGCTCACATTCACCGACGTCCGCGTGCCGGCCGAGAACATCCTGATGGGCGAGGGCGCTGGCTTCCTGATCGCCCAGGCGCGGCTCGGCCCCGGCCGCATCCACCACTGCATGCGGGCGATCGGCGCCGCCGAGCGGGCGATCGAGCTGATGTGCGCGCGCGCCGACGGGCGCGTCGCGTTCGGCCATCCGGTCAGCCACTACGGCAACATCAAGGACTGGATCGCCGAGGCCCGGATCGAGCTCGAGATGGCGCGTCTGCTCGTGATGAAGACGGCGTGGCTGATGGACACCGTCGGCAACCAGCATGCGCGGATCGAGATCTCCGGGATCAAGTTCGCCGTCCCCAACATCTGCCTGAAGATCATCGACCGTGCGATCCAGGTCCACGGCGGCGGCGGCGTCTCGCAGGACTTCCCGCTCGCCTACATGTACGCGCAGCTGCGCACGCTGCGGCTTGCCGACGGCCCCGACGAGGTGCACAAGATGTCACTGGCGCGGCAGGAGCTGAAGCGGCAGCGGGAGCTGCGCGGCGACGTGCGTTAGCGAGCCGCCCACACCCGTCGATGGTCATCAGATCGCGCGATATGCGCGATCTGATGACCATCGACGCTCAGGTGAGCGCTGCGCGCACCTGCCGGGCCGCGCGGCGGCCGGACAGGAGCGCCCCGTGGACGGTCGCGCTGTAGTCCGGTTCGGTCGCCTCACCGGCGAGGAACACGCGCTCCTCGACCGGCTCGGTCAGTGCGCGGCGGTCGGCCGGGGTCGCGCCGACGACCGTCGCCGAATAGGAGCCGAGCGCGTAGCGGTCGGTCGACCAGGACGTCGTCCGGGTCGCGACCGGATCGGGAACCGACCGGCCGAACATCTCGCGCAGCGTGCGCATCGCCTCGGCCTGCACCTCGCTGCGGGCGCTCCGCTCGACCGCTCGGCCGAGGTCGCCGCCGTTGAAGCCGACGAGCACCGGGGCGCCGGCGCGCGCGAGGCTGACCCATTCGGCCCAGGCCCCTGCCCGCGGCCCGACGTACTCGAGCCAGTCGACGTCCTGCGGCCAGAACGGGCGCTCGAACCGCAGGAACGTCTTGCTGAGCACGCCCATCCGCAGCCGCTCGACGGCCTCGGCGATCTTCGGCGGGATCGAGAAGCGGAAGTCGATCGACTCGTCGCGCAGGACACCGAGCGGCACCGTCACGATCATCGCGTCGGCCAGCCACGCACCCCGGTTGGTCGCCAGATACACCCCGCCGGGTCGCAGGTCGACCCGGCGCACGACGACGCCGAGCCGGACCGGCACGTTGCGCGCCAGGTACCGCGGGATCGCGTCGTACCCCCACGGCAGCAGCGCGTCCTCGCCGTCCTCGCCGAACGTCCTGCCGTCGTCGGCGTGCCAAGCCGACATCCGGCGCGGAGCCTCGCCGAACTCGGTCGTCACCGTGCTGTTCAGGAAGAAGGCGAGGTCGGCGCGCTCGGCGGGGTCGAGCGGCGGGCGCCGCGCCAGCTCGCGGTCGATCGCGCGCTCGATCGAGATGTCGCGCGGCGCGGCTCCGGCGCGCTCCAGGGCCCGTTCGCTCAGGCGCTGCCAGCGCGCGGTGTCGGGCTCGGTCAGGCCGGTCGCCCGCAGCGCGCGGTCGACGTACACCTCGCCGGAGTCGTAGGAGGTCCGCAGCACCCGGGCGCCGGCGGTGCGGGCGACCTCGGTCAGCGGGTTGCCGGAGGCGCCGTGGATCCACGACGCGCCGACGTCGATCGTCGCACCCGGCCAGCTGCGGTCGGTGCGGATCCTGCCGCCGATCCGCGGGCGCGCCTCGAGCACCTCCACGGCGAACCCGGCGGCCCGCAGATCCTGCGCGGCTGAGAGCCCGGCGACACCGGCGCCGACCACGAGCACCCGCTGGACCGAGCGCCTGATCGGCCGGCAGCCGCTGCCGGCGGACGTCGCCAAGGCGGCTCCGGCGGCACCGGCGAGGAACGTTCGGCGCGTGTGCGGCCCCATCGGCGGGCACTCTACGGCCGCTCCAAGCGGCCTTTTTCAAGCGCCGCAAGGGTTGAATCGCGTTCTTCCGCCGCAGGGTCTGTTTAGGGTTCTCCCGTACCGCAGTCCAACGAGGAGAACCTCACGACATGAACAAGACAGAGCTGATCGATGCTGTCGCCGCCGACAGTGGCCTGAGTGGGGCCGACGCCCGTAGGGCCGTCGAGTCGCTCCTCGGCACGATCGAGGGCGCGCTGAAGAAGGGCGACGAGGTCGCGATCACCGGCTTCGGCAAGTTCTCGGTCGCCCATCGCGGCGCCCGTACCGGCCGCAACCCGCAGACCGGCGCCCCGGTCCAGATCGCGGCGAGCAAGGCCCCGAAGTTCTCCGCGGGCGCAGGCCTCAAGGCCAGCGTCAAGGGCAGCTAGACGGCGGGCGTTCCGCCCGCTTCCTTTCGGACCGCGATCGTCCAGGGCTCGATGCGTGAGCCCTGGACGAGTCCGGCCGCCCCGTAAGGGTCGGCCGCGCGGAACGCCTCGGCCTGCTCGGCGCTCTCGAAGACGATCGCCGCGCCGTGCGGCGGATCGCCGAGCGCCCCGGCGAGAACCGATCCGTGCTCGTTCAGCAGCGCCAGATGCTGCTCTCGGTGTGGGCCGCGGCGCTCGACGATGTCGGGCACGTAGTCGTAGAAGAGGACGGTCAGGCGCTCCATGCGCCCGACGCTACAGGGCGTCGAAGCGCGCTTGGCGCAGCCGTCGCGCGGTCAGCTCCGACCAGGGCTCACCGATCGCGTCGAGCGCTGCCGCCGATCGCTCGTCGTCGTAGGCGACCCGCCGCAGCGTGACCGCGAGGTCCGGTCCGATCAGCGCGTAGGCTGCGCGGCGGTCGCCGTCCCACGGCAGCCCGACGCTGCCGGGGTTGACGATCCGGATGCCACCAGCCCCGTCCCGCGCGTACTGCACGTGGACGTGGCCGCCGAGCTGGAGGCGTTCACCGGCACCGGCCAGGACTCGCTCGTCATCGCCGGCCGCCGGCGCGAACGCCTCCATGTCGCCGAGCGGTGACGCGTGGCTGATCCGCAGCCCTGCGGTCGCGAGCGTCTGCGGCAGCGCCGCCAGCCGCTCCACACGAGCGGCGCCGAGCGCTGCGACCGCGAAGGCGCCGGCGCCCTGCACGACTTCGGTTTGCGGCGCGCCGTCCGGCTCTGCCTGCCAGCGCTCCCAGTTGCCGCGGATCCAGGTCGCAGCGTCACCGAGCGCTTCGAGCCGCCCGACCGTCTCGAGCGGCCAGGCGCCGAACGCTGCGTAGTCGCCTCCGAGCAGGAAGCGCTCGGCGCCGGCGGCGCGCGCGTCGTCCAAGGTCGCGTCGAGCGCCGGCAGGTTGCCGTGGAGGTCGAACAGCGCGGCGATCATGCTGCTGCCGAGCCTACGCATACGCTGACGCCCGATGTCCGGGCGCGTGCTCCTCTCGATCGTCGGGCTCGTGATGCTGTTGGCGGCGTTCGCCTACCTGTCGGCGCGGCGTTCGATCGAGGCGACTGAGCAGCTCGCCGAGAAGGCCGCGCTCGCGCAGACGGGGCGCGAGATCGACGTCCGCTGCCCTGGACCGATCGCCGAGCGGTTCGACAAGCCGCTGCTCGAAGGCCAGGTCCGGTTCGACGGCGACGGTGTGCCACTGCCGTACACGAAGCTGTCGCCGAAAGCCTGCAAAGGGCTGCGTGTGCTCGAGCAGCGGATCACGCGGCTCGATTGGGACTGCCTGCCCGCCACCTTCACTCCAGGGTTCGAGTTGGCGTCGTCAGACGGGACGACCTGCCGCAACGAGGAGCCCAAGGCCGCGCTCGGGGTCGCGGTCCTGGCGCACGAGCTGATGCACCTGCGCGGCGTCGCCGACGAGGCGCGGGCTGAGTGCCTGGCGCGAAAACGGCTACCTGCCGTCGCCGCCGCGCTCGGGCTCGATGAGCGCGAGATCGCCGCGGTCTCGGCGTACCAGGTCAACGTGCTCGGTCCGCAGCTCGGTCCTCAGTACCAGGGTGGGAGTTGCTGACCGCGGACAGCCTTCGGCATTACCGGTGCTCGGGCGCAGCCCGAGCACGTACTACCGTCGGCACATGAGCGCTGAGGCCCAGTACGGCAAGGAGAGCGGCGGCGACGGTTCGTTCAACCGCCAGCAGAGCGCTTTCCGCGAACACGTGACCGAGCGGCCCGAGCCGGGCCGCTACCACCTCTACGTCTCGCTCGCCTGTCCGTGGGCGTCGAGGATCCTGATCGCACGGAAGCTCAAGCAGCTCGAGGAGCTGCTGACGGTCACCGTCGTCGATCCGATCCGCGACGAGCGCGGCTGGCGGTTCACCGACGAGCCCGACCCGGTCAACGGCTTCGAGTTCCTGGCCGAGGCCTACGAGCAGACCCAGCCCGGGTTCTCCGACCGTGTCACGGTGCCGGTGCTGTGGGACATCGCCGAGGGGCGGATCGTCAACAACGAGAGCGCCGAGCTGCTGCGGATGCTGAACGGATGGTCGAGCGACGGCCCCGACCTCTACCCCGAGACGCACCGGGCCGAGATCGACGAGCTGAACGAGCGCATCTACAACACGCTCAACAACGGCGTCTACCGCGCCGGCTTTGCGACCCGGCAGGCGGCCTACGAGGAGGGCGTCCGCGGCGTCTTTGAGACGCTCGCTTGGCTCTCGGAGCGGCTCGCGGGCCAGCGCTGGCTGGTAGCCGGCAACGATCAGCCGACCGAGGCCGACTGGCGTTTGTTCGTCACGCTCGTCCGCTTCGACGCGGCCTACGTCGGCCACTTCAAGTGCAACATCCACCGGATCGCCGACGACCCGGTGCTCGAGGGCTACCTGCGTGACCTCTACCAGCAGCCCGGGATCGCCGAGACCGTCTCGATCGACCACATCAAGCGCCACTACTACGGCACGCACGAGAAGATCAACCCGACGCGGATCGTGCCGGTCGGGCCGACGCTCCACCTCGACGGTCCGCACGAGCGCGACCGGCTCGGTTAGGCGATCTCGAACCTGACCTCCTGCCCGGGCCGCACTTGGGCGGCGAGCGGCAGGTCGTCGTGGACGACGACTCCGATCACGGGGTAGCCACCGGTCGTCGGATGGTCTGCGAGCAGAACGATCGGCTCGCCCGATGGCGGCACCTGGATAGCGCCGGTGACGATGCCCTCGGAGCGCAGCTCGCCGTCGCGAGCGCGCGCGAGCGGCGGGCCGGTGAGCCGGAGCCCGGTGCGGTTGCTGGCCGGTGACGCGGTGTAGGCGCGGCCGTCGAGCCCAGTGGAGAACCAATCGTCGCGCGGGCCGGCGACGATGCGCAGCGTCACCGGTCCGGCCTGAGGAGTTGCAGGCGTGGCGGCCTCGCGCGGATGGCCGTGCGCGGGGCCCAGCGTGAACCGGTCGCCGTCACGCAGCGGCGGCGGGCCGAGGCCGGTCAGCAGGTCGGTCGCGCGGCTGCCGAGCACCGGTGGGCCGTCGATCCCGCCGCTGAACGCCACGTATGAGCGCAGGCCGGCGCTCGCCGCGCCGATCTCGATCAGCGCCCCGGCAGCCACCGCGTGCGCCGCGCCGTGCACCGCCGGCGTGCCGTCGACGGTGATTGCTGCCGGAGCGCCGGTGACCGCGAAGGTGAGCGCCGTCGCGGCTCGCAGCGCTGGCCCGCGAACCGTCGTCTCGAGCATCGCGTCACCAGCATCGCCGCCGACGAGCGCGAGCGCGGCCTCCAGCGCCGGCAGGTCGAGCGCACCGGAGGGCGGCACGCCGATGTGCGCCCAGCCCGGTCGCCCGCGGTCCTGGATCGTCGTCAGCGGCCCGGCACGGACGACCTCGATCACGCGCGTGGCTCCCGCGTGAAGCGCACGGTCATCCCCGGCTCGAGCAGCGCGGGGCGCTCGCGTTCCTGGTCGAACAGGACGGCGCCGGTCGTCCCGATCAGCCGCCAGCCTCCCGGCGACTCGCGTGGGTAGACGGCCGAGTACGGCCCGCCGAGGGCGACCGACCCGGCCGGGACCGACTGCCGCGGCGCGTCGAGGCGCGGCACGGCCAGCAGCGGATCGCCGCCGAGCAGATACGCGAACCCCGGCATGAAGCCGCAGAACGCGACCTCGTAGCTGGCGGCGACATGCCGCGCCACCACCTCCTCGGGCGACACGCCGGCGTGGGCGGCGACATCGGCCAGATCGGCACCGTCGTAGCGCACCGCGATCTCGACCTCGCGTGCCCTGGGACTTTCTGTCGCTGAGCGAGAGAAACTCACATGGCACGCGTCGCGGATCGCTCCGATCGGCGGTGCCTGGGCGCTGAAGACGAGCAGGACCGTCTCGTGGCCAGCTACGACATCGGTGAGCTGCGCGCCAAAAACGGCACGGGCCGCGTCCGCGATCGCGTGCACGGCGGAGTGGCCAGCGGCCGGCTCGACCAGGACGGCGCGGTCACCGGCGGGGAGGACGGTGACGCTCATCGGCGGTCGAGCGCCCGGCGGACGGCCTCTGCCGTCTCGATCGCACGCGCTCCGTCGCCGTGGACGCAGATCGTGTCGAACTCGCCGCCGCTCGCGAGCGCCAGCGCCTGCGCTGCCGCGGCATCTGGGTCGAGCACCGCGCCGGGCCGGTCGCGCGGCACCAGCCCGCCGTCAGGCCCGTAGGCCCGGTCGGCGAACGCCTCGCGCAGCACCGGCAGCCCGGCCGCCGCAGCCGCGTGTGCGAGCGCGCTGCCTGGCAGCGTCACGACCGCCGCGCCGCCGTGGTCGCGGGCGATCAGCTCCGCGACCGCCGCGGCGGCCTCGGCGTCGGCGGCGAGCCGGTGGTAGAGCGCGCCGTGCGGCTTGACGTGCGGCACCGCGCCGCCGGACGCGGCAGCGAACGCGCGTAGCTGCTCGCCGACATCGCCCACGATCACCGTCACCGCATCGCCGGTCTCGACCCGTCCGAAGCCGCGGCGGTCGGGGTAGGAGACGTGCGCCCCGGCGACCACCCCGCCCGCACCCGCGGCGATCCACAACGCCCGCATCGTTTCCTCGTCGCCGGCGTGGAAGCCGCAGGCGACATTGACGCGGTCGGCGCTCCGCAGCAGGACGAGGTCGCGGGCGAGCGACTCCGACCCGGAGCCCTCACCGATGTCGATGTTCAGCTCCACGACGACCACCATCCTCGGGCCTGCCGCGGATCGTCGCAAGGCGGGCGCTCGATAGCGTGGGAGGCGACCGGCGAAGAGGATCGAGGAGCAGGCATGAGCGACGAACACATGGGCGCGGTGGCGACGACCGACGAGGAGCAGGCGCCGACGGCAGGATGCCCGGTTCTCGGTCATCCCGGTTCGAGCACCGGGTCGATCGCCAACCAGCACTGGTGGCCCGAGCAGCTCAACCTGCGCCCGCTCGGCAAGAACTCGCCGCTGATCGATCCGACCGACGAGGCATACGACTACGCCGCCGAGTTCGAGCAGCTCGACCTCGCCGCGGCCAAGGCCGACATCGCCGAGGTGATGACCAGCTCGCAGGAGTGGTGGCCGGCCGACTATGGCAACTACGGCCCGCTCTTCATCCGCATGGCTTGGCACAGCGCCGGCACCTACCGGATCCATGACGGCCGCGGCGGCGCCGGCACCGGCACGCAGCGGTTCGCGCCGCTCAACAGCTGGCCCGACAACGCCAACCTCGACAAGGCGCGCCGCCTGCTCTGGCCGGTCAAGCAGAAGTACGGCCGCCAGCTCTCGTGGGCCGACCTGATGATCCTCGCCGGCAACGTCGCGCTCGAGCAGATGGGCTTCAAGACGTTCGGCTTCGGTGGCGGCCGCGCCGACGTCTGGGAGCCGGAGGAGGACATCTACTGGGGGCCGGAGGACGTCTGGCTCGGTGACGAGCGCTACAGCGGTGACCGCGAGCTCGCGAACCCGCTCGGCGCTGTCCAGATGGGCCTGATCTACGTCAATCCCGAGGGTCCGAACGGTCAGCCGAGCGCGCTCGCCGCCGGACGCGACATCCGCGAGACGTTCGCGCGGATGGCGATGGACGACGAGGAGACCGTCGCCCTGATCGCCGGTGGCCACACCTTCGGCAAGACGCACGGCGCCGCCGACGCCGACGCGTACGTCGGCCCCGAGCCGGAGGGCGCAGGCATCGAGCAGCAGGGCCTCGGCTGGATCAGCAGCTACGCCAGCGGCCGCGGCGGCGACACGATCACGAGCGGGCTCGAGGGTCCTTGGACGGCGACGCCGACGACCTGGGACAACTCGTTCTTCGAGACGCTGTTCGCGCACGACTGGGATCTCGTCAAGAGCCCGGCCGGCGCCTGGCAGTGGATCCCGACCGACCCGGACGCGGCGACCGCCCCGGACGCGCACGACGCCGGCAAGCGCCAGCTTCCGATCATGCTGACGACCGACCTCGCGCTGCGGATGGACCCGGTCTACGAGCCGATCTCGCGCCGCTTCCTCGAGCATCCGGACCAGTTCGCGGACGCGTTCGCGCGGGCGTGGTTCAAGCTGACCCACCGCGACATGGGCCCGAAGTCCCGCTACCGCGGGCCGGAGGTGCCGACCGAGGACCTGATCTGGCAGGACCCGGTGCCGGCCGTCGACCACGAGCTGATCGGCGAGCAGGACGCGGCGGCGCTCGGGCAGTCGATCCTGGCCGCCGGGCTGCCGGTCTCGCAGCTCGTCGGCGCAGCGTGGGCGTCCGCTGCCACGTATCGCGGCAGCGACCATCGCGGCGGCGCGAACGGCGCCCGCGTCCGGCTCGACCCGCAGCGCAGCTGGGAGGCCAACAACCCGGCCGAGCTCGCCGCCGTGATTGAGGCGCTCGAGCAGGTCCAGGCCGACTTCAACGGCGCGCAGAGCGGTGGCAAGCGCGTCTCGCTCGCCGACCTGATCGTGCTCGGTGGCTGCGTCGCGATCGAGCAGGCCGCACGGCAGGCCGGGCACGACGTGCGCGTGCCGTTCATCCCCGGCCGCACCGACGCGACGCCCGAGCAGACCGACGCCGCATCGTTCGCGCCGCTCGAGCCGCGTGCCGACGGCTTCCGCAACTACTGGCGCGCCGGCGCGGGCCGGCGGCCGGAGGAGCAGCTCGTCGATCGCGCCAGCCTGTTGACGCTGACGGCGCCCGAGATGACCGTGCTCGTCGGTGGCTTGCGTGTGCTGAACGCCAATACCGGCCGCGTTCAGCACGGCGTGCTGACGAGCCGCCCGGAGACGCTGACGAACGACTTCTTCGTCAACCTGCTCGACAACGGGACGGAGTGGAGCGAGTCGGGTGACGGCGTCTTCGAGGGCCGCGATCGCGGCACCGGCGACCTGCGCTGGACTGCCACCTCCGTCGACCTGATCTTCGGCTCGAACTCGCAGCTGCGGGCACTGGCCGAGGTCTACGGCAGCGCCGACTCCGAGGCGAAGTTCGTCCGCGACTTCATCAACGCCTGGGACAAGATCATGTCTCAGTAGGGCGCTCGAACAACGGCACGAACACGTGCGCGAGCGGTCCGATCGCGACCGCGTAGAGCAGGGTGCCGAGTCCGACGGTGCCGCCGAGAATCCACCCCGCAACGAGGACTGTGATCTCGATTCCGGTTCGTGCGACGCGGATCGACAGTCCGCGTCGCGCGAGCCCGGTCATCAGGCCGTCGCGTGGGCCCGGGCCGAGGTCGGCGCCGATGTACATGCCGGTGGCGACTCCGTTGAGCCCGACGCCACAGACCAGCAGCGCCCAGCGCACGAGTGGCTCGGACGGCTCGGCGATCCGCGGCAGCAGCAGGTCGATCACGAGGCCGATCACGATCACGTTGCTGACCGTTCCGATCCCCGGCCGCTCCCCGAGCGGGATCCACAGCAGCAGGAGCAGGGCGCCGACGATGATGACCCAGGTCCCGGTCCCGAGCCCGACCGTCCGCGACAGGCCCTGGTGCAGCACGTCCCACGGCGCGTTGCCGAGCGCCGACAGCAGGATCATCGTCAGGCTGACCCCGTAGAGGACCAGCCCGGTGTAGAGCTGAAGCAGACGCCGGCCCACGCGGCGAACCCTACGCCGCTATGGAAGCCGGACCTCGAAGTCGGCGCCGGTCGTGTTGGCGCCGCCGGGCTGCTCGGCTCCCATCGCGATCAGGCCGACGAGCGTGCCGATGCCGCTGCCGGTCGGCGCCCCGGCGGCGGCGAGGCAGGCCTTGACGTCGACGGTGAAGCCGATCGTGCGCTCGGCCGCGCGTGAAGCGTCGGTCGGCGTGTCGGTCGTGACCGTGTCGGCCATCGTGATCGTCGAGAACTGGCTCGGCGCCGTCGCCTGCAGTCCGACGAGATCGGACACCGGGCAGGCGGTCGGGCGGCCGATCGAGCGGAACTGGCCGTTCTCGAAGTAGGACTCGACGCCGACGCCCCACTTGAGGCCACCGATGTCGAAGTACTCACCCGACTCCCCGGTCAGTGCGAACCGCTGCGGCCGCCACAGCCGGACCGTCAGCTTGCCGGAGTCGTCGAGCTGGATCGGATTGCCGGCACTCGACCCGGGGGCGTCGCTCGTGACCGGGTAGCTGACGTTCGTCGGCTCAGCGCCCGGCAGTGCGTACGACGCGAGCGCCGGCGAGGTGACGAAGTACGGCGGGATCGTCATCGGGAGCGTCGTCACCGCGCCGGCCGCGGTGCGGGCGTTCAGGGTCAGGAGATCGCCGGGGACGACCTGCCCGAAGGTGTCGCTCGCAGACGGCCGCACCGAGGCGACGTAGGTTGGGACCGGGTCGCCGCCGCGCGAGATCTGCGCGAGCGAGTTCGGGTCGCTGCCGCCGAGCGGGCTGCACGAGTCGGTGCACCGCGATCCGTGGAACGTGAACCACGGGTTCTGCGCGAAGCGGTCGCTGCCGCCGTCGATCGGCGGCACGTCGCCGAGGCCGCTGACCTTCGCCGTCGCGCTGCCCGGCGCGCACCAGGGCTGACCGGTCGAGCACGTGATCCAGACGTTCGCGAACGGCGTCTGCGACAACGGGTCGATCGTGCGCTGGTTCAGGTAGACGATCATGTTGAGGCCGGTCTCCTCGGAGCTCGCGCCCAGGTAGCCGTTGATCGACGCGCGCGTCGCCCCGGCGTAGACGTTGACCTGGTTGCGGAAGTGCGGCCGGATCGAGAAGAACGGGTTGGCGCTGGCCGATCCCTGCGCGGACGCCGGGTCGACGCCGTCGAGCGAGCCGTTGCCGTTGTCGTCGACGTCGACGACGTTCGGCACGCCGTCGCGGTCGCAGTCGCCGCCCGCGCCGTTCTCGGTCGCCTGCTGGGAGCCACAGTTGCCGCCGGCCTGCCCGGCCTGGCTCGCCTTCGCGCCTGAGTTCGTCTTGCCGAGCGTGCCGGCGCCTGCCGGCGCGCCCTTGACGAGCTTGACGGCGCCGCTGCCGGACAGCAGGACGGCCTGCTTGGCGAGCGGGGTCTTGAGCGTCGCGTACCCCTTGCGCAGCTGGATCGCGCCGAGCTTCAGCGAAGCGACCTTGAGCTTGCCGAACCTGACCGACCCCTTGGCGCCCTTTGCGTAGAGCACGACCGGCCCGAGGTAGCTCCCGTCCGATCCGAGCAACTGGAGCGACAGGCCCGAGACGCTCGCAGGCTTGACCTTGACCGAGAACGCGCCCTTCTTGAGGCTGCTCGTGACGATCGCGCCCTGTGTCGGGAGCGCCATCACCTTCGCGCCCTTTGGGGCTCCGGAGACGGTTCCGGAGATCGACGTCGACGAGGCGGCGAGCGCGTGTCCGGGCACGGCCAGCGAGAGCGCAATCAGAGCAACCAGCGAGAAGCGAGGCATCGGCTCGATGTTCGGCATGGCCAGGGCACGTCCTGCATCGGACTGGACCTATGTTCCGCAGTAGGTCACGACGAGGTCACCCGGTGCGCCGGGTTCGGCGTAGCGCTCTCGCCCCGGCTTCTCGTCGAACGGTTGCGTGACGACCCTGAGCAGCTCGCTGAACGGGTCGACGTCACCGGCAGTCGCCGCAGCGAGAGCGTCCTCGACGAGGTGGCTGCGCGGGATGTAGACGGGGTTGACGCGGTCCATCAGGCCGGCGTCGGGCCCGGCCTCGACCCAGCCGCTCGCCCACTCCGCCAGCTCGGGTGGCGGCCGGTCCCCGCGCGCGACCGCCGACAGCCCGCGCAGCGTGCCCGTGTAATCGAGCTCCTGCGCGCGCATCAGGTCGAGCAGGTCGCGGATCAGCTCCTCGCCCTCGGCGGGCGCGGTGGCAAGCCCGAGCTTGCGGTACATCCCGGCGCGCCAATGCGTGCCGAAGGTCTCGGCGAAGCGGTCCAGCTCGGCGGTCGCCGCCGCGACGGCCTGGTCCGTGTCGCCCGCGATCAGCGGCACCAACGTCTCGGCGAGCCGGGCGAGGTTCCACTGCGCGACGCTCGGCTGGGCGCCGTATGCGTAACGGCCACTGTGATCGATTGAGCTGAACACCACCTGCGGGTCGAAGCGGTCGATGAACGCGCACGGGCCGTAATCGATCGTCTCGCCGGAGATCGTCGTGTTGTCGGTGTTCATCACACCGTGGACGAAGCCGGCGCTCATCCAGAGCGCGACGAGCCGCGCCTGCACCTCGCAGACCGACCGCAGCAACGCGAGGTAGGGGTCCTCCGCATCCGCGGCCGAGGGGTGGTGGCGGTCGATCGCCTCGTCGGCGAGGCGACGGACTAGACCGGGGTCGTCGTTCCGGGCTGCGTACTCGAAGCTGCCGACGCGCAGATGGCTCGCCGCCACCCGGGTCAGCACCGCGCCGGGCAAGTCGCCCTGCTCGCGCGCTACCTGCTCGCCGGTGACACAGACGGCGAGCGAGCGCGTGGTCGGGATCCCGAGCGCGTGCATCGCCTCGCTGACGAGGTACTCGCGCAGCATCGGGCCGATCACGGCACGGCCGTCGCCGCCCCGCGCGAACACGGTTCGGCCGGAGCCCTTGAGATGGACGTCGACCAGATCTCCCGCAGGTGTCCTCAGCTCGCCGAGCAGCACGGCGCGGCCGTCCCCGAGCCTCGGAACCGGCATCCCGAACTGGTGGCCTGCGTATGCCTGGGCCACGGGGTGTGCGCCCGGCGGCTCGGCCGCACCGCTCAGAACATCGACCGTCGACTGCTCCTGCAGGGTTGCCGGGTCGAGTCCGAGCTCGAGGGCAAGCGGCGCGTTGAGCACGACCAGCCGTGGATCAGGGCAGGCCGCAGGGTGCCACGGTGCGCTCAGCTCCGGGAACCGGTCGGCGAACCGGGTGCTGAGCGGGAGCGGAGTCGGGCCGGCGAACGGCACGTCCTCACGGTACCCGCGCGCCTTGTGGACGACGCGTCCCCGAGCTACGGTGCTGTGACAACGAGATCCAAGGGGGATCAAGGGGATGAAGAACCGTTCGAGGCTGCGCCGGGGCGCGGCTGTCACATTCGCGGCGGCGTTCGGCGCCGCCGCACTACCGGCGGCAAGCTCGGCGACGTACGTCGCGCAGACCTGCGCCTTCAGCAAGAAGGCGTTCACCGTCGGCTTTTCCTACGGGTTTCCGAAGGCGTACCGCCCGGGTCCCGAGGCGGCGATCGCCGACTGGAGCAACCGCACGAAGGTCGACATCACGCTCGTCGCCTCGGGTGCGCCGGCCGACGTCACGATCTCGTGGTACAGCCTCGATTACGTCTTCCCGGGAGCACCCGGCAATGCGACGGCGCTCGGCAGGATGTCGGCGCCCTGCCCCTCGAACGGGACGGCGTGGATCGTGGTCGATGCCGACAACAGCCCGGCCTACCAGCACACCCAGGGCCAGATGACCGCGGTCGTCGCCCACGAGCTGGGCCATGTGCTCGGGCTCGCCGACAACAACCAGACGAACGGCTTCTGCGAGGCCAAGGAGGGGTCGGTGACGGTCCGCCGGGCGAGGCCCGCGAACCTGATGAGCCCGGCCGGATTCGTCGGCAACCAGACCTGCGGGCCAATGTTCGCCACGCAGGGCGAGGTCGACGCGGTCAACGCGCTCTACAAGTAGCTCAGGGCCGCAGGACGACCTTGAACCACTCGTCCTTGTCCTTCTGGAAGCGCTCGTAGGCGTCGGGAGCGTCCGCGAGCGGGACGTGATGGGTGGCGAAGTCCTCGACGCCGAGGACGTCGTCACCGGTCACGAGCGGGAGCAGGTCGTCGGTCCAGCGGCGCACGTTGGCCTGGCCCATTCGGATCGTCAGCTGCTTGTCGAACATCGTCATCATCGGCATCGGGTCGAGCATCCCGCCGTAGACGCCGGAGATCGACAGCGTGCCGCCGCGGCGGACGAGCTCGATTGCGAGGTGCAGCGCTGCCATCCGGTCGACGCCGGCGTGATCCATCAGCGGCTTGGCGAGCGCGTCCGGCAGCAGCCCGACCATCTGGTGAGCGATCTTGCCGACCGGGGCGCCGTGCGCCTCCATTCCGACCGCTTCGAGCACGGAATCGGGCCCGCGACCGCCGGTCAGTTCGCGCACGTGGGCGACGATGTCATCGCCGGCGCTGAGGTCGAGTCCCGTCACCCCGAGCGCACGGGCGCGCTCGATCCGGCCCTCGACGAGGTCGATGCCGATCACGTTCTCGATCCCGCGGTGCAGCGCGATCCGGCAGGCCATCTGCCCGATCGGTCCGAGGCCGAGCACGACCAGCGAGCCGCCGGCGGGAACGTTCGCGTACTCGACACCCTGCCACGCCGTCGGCATCACGTCCGACAGGAAGAGGAAGCGATCATCCGGCGGGCCTTCGGGGACCTTGACCGGGCCATAGCCCGCTTGCGGGATCCGCAGGTACTCGGCCTGGCCGCCGGGCACCTGGCCGTAGAGCTTCGTGTAGCCGAACAGGGCGGCACCGGAACCCTGCTCGTGGACCTGCGTCATCTCGCACTGCGTCTGCAGGCCCTGGTCGCACATGAAGCAGTGGCCGCAGGAGATGTTGAACGGGACCACGACGCGGTCGCCGACCCTCAGCTCGCCGGCCTCCGCACCGACCTCCTCGACGATGCCCATCGGCTCGTGGCCGAGGATGTCGCCGGCCTCCAGGTACGGGCCGAGCACCTCGTAGAGGTGGAGGTCTGAGCCGCACAGCCCGGTCGACGTGACGCGGATGATCGCGTCGGTCGGCTCCTCGATCCGCGGGTCGTCGACCTCGTCGACGCGGACGTCGCGTTTGCCATGCCAGGTCAGTGCCTTCATCGCCGGGGTATCCCCGGCCGCGGCCCGGCTGAATCAGAGCAAGTTGTGGGATTGCCGATGCCTGGTTACGCTCGTGTGACATCCAGGGGTCCAAAGGGGGATTTGAGAAATGAAGAACCATTCGAGGCTGCGGCGGACCGCTGCCGTCACGTTCGCGATGACGGTCGGCGCTGCGGCTGTTCCGGCGGCAAGCTCGGCTGCCTGTCCGTTTCCGAAACTGGACTTGACCTGGGCGCGCGGCGTAGGTCTGACCGACATGATGATCTGGAACACGACGGTCGCGATGAACGACTGGTCGGCCAGGACGAAGGTCAACATCACGGAGATCGGAGACCAGGCGAGGGCCGACATCGTCGTCAGCGCGGCCGATGTTCAGGTCTGGCCGATCGGGCAACCTGCGAACGTGAACGCGGTCACGGCACAGAAATGCCAGAACGGCAAGTCCGTCGGCCAGAAGACGATCGCGTTCGACAACAACCGTCCCGAGGTCTTCGGCTTCAACGACCGGGCACGTCGAACCGCGGCTCACGAGGTCGGGCACGCGCTCGGGCTCGAGGACAACAACCGGACGGAAGGGACGTGTGGGCCCGGCATCCCGAGGAACGTCACGATCATGACGATTCCTGCCAGTTACACGCCCAACGGCGGAGTCTGCGGTCCGACTCTCGCGGCGACCGACGACATCAACGGCGTCAACGCGATCTACAAGTAGCCGGCTCGCGCGCCCGCGAGCAGCGCGCGCGTGATCGCTACGACCTCGTCCCCGGACGGCTCGTCGCCGGCGACGAGCGACGGCCAGACCAGCGACATGCCGACATGGACAACCGAGCGCGCCGCTGCAGCGGCGCGCTCGGCGTCCTCCGGCATCGCTTCGGCGATCAGCTCGCGGACGTGGCGTTCGAGTTCCGACCGCGGTCCGCGTTCCTTGCCGACGAGCAGCCGCAGCGCGACCTCGGGCTCGCGGACCACGAAGTCGCGTAGCGACTCGACGGCGACCGCCTGCGTCACGAGCGAGCGGACCACGCTGACGACGAGGGCCTCACCGCGGCCGCGGGCTGCCGATCGCGCCTCGGCGAAGTACTCGCTGCTGAGCTCGCAGAGGACGCCGTCGATCAGATCCTCACGCGTTCCGTACCAGCGGTGGAGCGTGGTGCGGCCGATCCCGAGCTCGGCGGCGATCGCGCCCATGTCGATCCGCCGGCCATCCATGAACGCCTCGCGGGCGGCGGCCAGCGCGTCGGCGGCGACTGGTCTGCGGATCGTCTCGGCCATGGCTTGGGACAGTCTCGCACAACGCCCCGAATGAAACAAACTTGACATATGTTCCAGCGACGTGCGACTATCGCGGCATGCCGCAGCTCGCCGACCGCCCCGTCAGCCAGATCGACCTCGGAGACCTCGAGCTCTGGGAGGGCGGGTTCCCGCACGACGTCTTCGATCGCATCAGGCGCGAGGACCCGGTCCACTGGAGCCCGATGGACAGCTGGCCCGGCGAGCCGGGCTTCTGGTCGATCACCCGACCTGAGGACATCCACGAGATCAGCCGCCGCTGGCAGGACTTCTCCTCGCAACGCGGCGGCATCGTGTTCACCGATCACGGCACGCCGATCGAGCTGCAGACGCAGATGTTCATCGCGATGGACCCGCCGCGCCACGACCGCATCAAGGCGCTGTTCCAGCGCGGCTTCACGCCGAAGCGGATCGGCGAGCACGAGCAGCGGATCCGCGAGATCGTGACGACGGTCCTCGACCGGCTCGAAGGCCGTGACGAGATCGACCTCGTCACCGAGCTGGCGACGCCGGTCGTCAGCCGCGTGATCGGCAGCTTCGTCGGCACGCCGGAGAAGGACGACGCTGCCTGGTCTGAGTTCGCCCTGCGCGCGATGGCGTTCGGAGACGAGGACCTTCAGCCCGGCGGCATCGAGACCGTGATGCAGCAGATCCACAAGGCGTTCGAGGACGGCGGCAAGCTCGTCGCCGAGCGCCGCGAGCAGCCGGCCGATGACCTCACGAGCCTGCTCGTCACCGCCGAGGTCGACGGCGAGGGCCTCAGCGACGACGAGATCATCATGGGCTTCGCGCTGCTCCAGCTGGCCGGCAACGACAGCACCAAGGCGACCTTCACGAACGGCATGGTCGCGCTGCTCGAGAACCGCGAGCAGTGGGACAAACTCGTCGCCGAACCGTCGCGGGCCGAGGTCGCGACCGAGGAGCTGCTGCGCTGGGCGCCCGCGTTCTCGCACTTCCGCCGCACCGCGACCCGAGACGTCGAACTGCACGGCAAGCAGATCCGCGAAGGCGACAAGGTCGTCATGTGGTACCCGGCATCGAACCGCGACGAGGCGACGTACGAGTGCCCGCACCGCTTCGACATCGATCGTGGCGCCGACCACCAGGCGTTCGGCGCCGGCGGCCGCCACTTCTGCCTCGGCACGGCGCTCGCCCGGCTCGAAATCCGGATCCTGCTCGAGGAGACCGCGAAGCGTTTCCCGGAGATGACGCTCGCCGCGCCGCCGGTGCCGATCCGGTCGCTGTTCCTCAACCAGCAGCGAGAGATCCGCGTGGCGCTCAGGGCCTGATCGCCAGGAACACGAACGCGAGCGCCAGCGCGAGGTGAACGGCGCCCTGCTGCACCGTGGCGCGCCCGGGCAGCACCGTCAACGCGCCGACGAGCGCGCTGATCGTCAGCAGCACGATCTGCGTCTCGCCGAGGCCGAGCAGCAGCGGCCCGTCGAGCCAGATCGACGCGATCGCGATCGCCGGGATCGTCAGGCCGATCGACGCCACGGCAGCGAACGCGAGCTGGGCCGGTGCGAACTCCGCGCCCGGACGGCTTGTCGTGAACGACGGCAGGACGAGCGTCAGTGTCGCGAGCGTCGCGACGCTCGTCAGCGCGGTCGCCGCACCCTCGGAGTTGAACTCGGCCTGGCCGTCACGGAGCGCGGCGACGAGCACCGACAGCCCGACGATGCCGTTGAGAGTGATCATCACCGCGGCGAAGACGGTGTCCCGGGCGAGCGTGTCGGCGGCCGGTCCGCCGGCGGTCATCAGCGCGACGATCAACCCGACCTCGATCACCGTGACCGCGACCGCGAGCACCAGTGAGCCGTACGGCTCGCCGGCGCGGTGGGCGATGAGCTCGGCGTGCTGGACTGCGGCGACGACGCTCGCGGCGAGCAGGAGCCCGCCGAGGACGAGGACGAGCGACCCCGGCTTGCTGCCCCACGTCAGCGCGACGGCGGTGGCCCCGGCGAGCGGCGTCCAGGTCGTCTATGAGCGGAGCAGCATCCGCGGGGGAGGCTACCCCCGCGGACCGCCCGCTCGCTCAGGTCTCGGTTGTCGTGGTACTCGTCCCGGTCGGCGGGGTCGTCTGCTGCGGGACGGTTCCCTGCGGCGGGTTCGGCGGTGGGCCGTAACCGTTCGGCGGAGCGCCGCCCGGGCCGCCCTGGCGGCTGCCGTCCGGCCGGCTCGGCAGGTACTTGCGGCATGCCTTGAACGCCGCCTGCTGCTCCTCGGTCATCTGGGCCGGGCCGCCGCTGCTGGTTCCCGGCGGCTGGGCGCTCACGCCCCGGTTCTTCAGGCACGCTTCGAACTTCGCCATCTGCGCGCTGCTCTGGGTGGTGCCCGCCCGGTTCTGGCTCCCGCTCGCGGCAGCGGGCGGCGCCGAGCCGGTCGTGCCGCCGACCGAAGTTCCGCATGCCGCGAGCGGCAGCGTGCAGGCGACGGCGAGCGCCGCCAAAGCGTTCGTTCTCATCAGCCGTCGGTGCATGCCGGGAGGGAACCGCGCAACCCTGGGACGACGCCGAGACCCGGGCCAGAGATCGCCGAGAGGACGCGGGCGTGCGCGCGCCTGCCAGAAGCGTTACCGTGCCCGCGGCGCTCCCCGCCGCCCCCTGGCATGGAAAGCGATCTGATCCTCATCGTTGTGGTCTGCGCGGCGCTCGCGTTCGACTTCACCAACGGCTTCCACGACACCGCCAACGTCGTCGCCACGGCGATCTCGACACGAGCGATGCCGCCGAAGGTCGCGATCGCCGGCGCGGCGATCCTCAACTTCGTCGGCGCGTTCCTTTCGCTCGAGGTCGCGGCGGTCGTCGCCAAGGGCGTCGTCGACGCCGAGATCATCACGATGAACATCGTCTTCGCCGGCCTGATCGGGGCGATCGTATGGAACATCGCGACTTGGTACGTGGGCCTGCCGTCGAGCTCCTCGCACGCGCTGATCGGTGGGCTCGTCGGTGCCGCGTTCTTCGCCAACGGGCCTGACGCGGTCCTCGGCGACGGCATCCTCAACAAGGTCCTGATCCCGGCGTTGCTCTCACCGGTGCTCGCGTTCGCGGTCGCCGGAGCGTCGGTGCTGATCTTCTACCGGGCACTCGGTCGCCGCCGGCCCGGCCCGGTCAACCGCGGTTTCCGTCTCGGCCAGGTGATCTCCGGGGGACTGCTCGCGATCGCGCACGGCACCAACGACGGCCAGAAGACGATGGGCATCATCGCGCTCGCGCTGATCGCCCACGGCAGCCTCGGGCCGAATGCCGATCCGCCGACGTGGGTGATCGTCTCGGCGGCGACCGCGCTCGCCGCCGGCACCTGGGTCGGTGGCTGGCGGATCATCAACACGCTCGGCAACCGGATTCACAAGATGGACGCGGCGCAGGGCTTCGCCGCGCAATCAGGCGGCGCGGTCGTGATCCTGACGGCATCCCATCTCGGCTTCCCGCTGTCGACCACCCACACGATCTCCGGCGGCGTGATCGGTTCGGGCGCCGCGAAGAGCATCTCGACCGTCAAGTGGGGCGTCGCCGGCAACATGCTCGCCGCCTGGGTGCTGACGCTGCCGGCGGCCGGCCTGACCGCCGGTGCCGTCTACGGGTTCACGCGCCTCTTCGGCGAGGGTGCCGCCGGTCCCGTGATCGTCTCTGCGATCGCGGTCGTGCTGCTCGCAGCCGCGTTCGTTCGCCGCGGCCGCGCCGGCCGCCCGACGACGATGGCGGCGCCGTCGTGACCGCCGTCGTCGACTTCCACGCGCTGTTCGAGGTCGTGTACGTCTCGCTGGCCCTGGGTCTGCTCGTCGCCGTGACGTTCTCGGCGATCCTTTACGGGGCGATCCGGTCGATGGACCTTCGGCGCGAGGGTCACGGTGCTGCGGCCGCCGGGCTCGCGTTCGTCGCCGCCGTCGCTGCAACCGGGTTGGCGGCGATCGTCGTCTACGGCTTCAACGTCATCACCACCAAATGACCAGAGGACACCTGTCATGAGTCGTTTCTCGGAGATCTTCGTCTCGAAGGACCGCGCCTACTTCGACCTGTTCGAAGCAGCGGCGACGAACATGGCGCACGCCGCCGAGATGCTGAGCACGATGCTCGCCGACTACCCCGACAAGAAGCACCTCGTCGACGACATCCGCGCGACCGAGTCGGCTGGCGACAGCATCACGCATGATTTGATCAACCGGCTGAACAACACGTTCGTGACGCCGATCGACCGCGAGGACATCATCGAGCTGGCGTCGTCGCTGGATGACATCACCGACTTCATCGAGGAGGTCGCCGACTACCTCGGCCTCTACAAGATCGAGGCGCCGATGGAGCAGGCGCAGCGGCTCGCAGTGATCCTCCACCAGGCGGCGATCCAGATCGAGAAGGCGATGCCGCGGCTGCGCGACTTCAAGGACATGGACAAGTACACGGTCGAGATCCACCGGCTCGAGAACGAGGGCGACAAGGTTGTCCGCGAGGGGCTCGCCTCGCTGTTCGAGGGCGGGATCGACCCGATGGTCGTGATCCGCTGGAAGGACCTGTTCGGCCGGCTCGAAGAGGCGATCGACGCCTGCGAGCGGGTCGCGAACATCCTCAGCGGGATCGTGATCCGCAACAGCTAGTTCCGGGTCGTGACCGAGAAGCGACGAGCCGCAGCGTCGCGAGATGCGAAGCACAACGACCCGCTCGATGGGCGCGGCGGGTTTCGAACCTGCGACCTCTCGCGTGTGAAGCGAGCGCTCTCCCACTGAGCTACGCGCCCTCAGGGTGCGGTGAAGCCTAGCGAGGCCCGTTGTCGCGGGCGCGGCCGGACTTCTCGGCGTACATCGCCCTGTCGGCGGCGACGAACGCCTCGTCGGCGCTGCTCGTCGCCTGCTCGATCGTGGCGACGCCGATGCTCGCCGTGACGCTGAGGTGCCTGCCGGCGGTCGCGACGCTGGTCGCCGCGATCGCGTCCCGGAGCTCGGCGGCGATCTGCTCGGCTTCCGGGCGGCTCACGTTCGCGAGCAGGACGGCGAACTCGTCGCCGCCGATCCGCGCGAGCGCGTCGCCGTCGCGGAGCCGCGCCCGTAGCCGGCCGCCGATCGCGTGTAGCAGCTTGTCGCCAGCCTGGTGCCCGGCGGTGTCGTTGACCGGCTTGAATCCGTTGAGGTCGAGGACCAGCAACGCCGCCCGCTCGTCGTAGCGTTGCGCGCGGGCAACCTGGCGGCTGAGCTCCTCGTCGAACCGGCGCCGGTTCCAGAGCCCGGTCAGCGGGTCGTGGTCGGCGAGGTGGTGCAGGGTCGCCTCGAGACGCTTGCGGTCGGAGACGTCGGTCGTCTGCGAGACGAAATACAGCGGCCTGCCGCCGCTCGCCCGGACGAGTGCGATCGAGACGACGACCCAGATCTGCTCGCCGCGCTTGTTCCGATAGCGCTTCTCCATCGAGCATCGCTCGATCTCGCCGGCGAGCAGGCGCCCCACTGCGCGCTGCGTGCTCTCGATGTCCTCCGGGTCGGTCAGGTCGGTGAAGCCGCGCGTGAGTAGCTCCTCCTCGCTGTAGCCGGTGATCTGGCAGAGCGCCTGGTTGACACGCTGCCAGCGCCCGTCGAGCCCGACGATCGCCATCCCTCGCGGGGCCTCGTCGAACGCGACTTCGAACAGCTGCTCGGCGGTCTCGGCGGCAACGCGATCGGTGATGTCGCGCGCGACCACGTGGAGGTCGGCGACCTCGCCGTTGGGGCCGGTACGGGGGTGGGCGACGCTCTCGACGAGGACCGTCGATCCGTCCGGCCGCCGCATTCTGTGCCGGCCGGAGAGGGTGTCGGTGCTGGCCGCGATCGCCGTCCGGGCCTCGTCTGTGTCCGGCAGGTCTTGGGGATGGAAGAGCTCGTACGCGGACCGTCCGACGAGCTCCTCGGGCTCATACCCGAGCAGCCGCCGGCACGCGGGCGAGATGTAGAGGATCGTCCCGTCGGGCGCGATCCGCGCGATCACGTCGAACGCGTCCTCGGTCAGGTACCGGTAATGCTCCTCGCGGGCCGCGAGCTCGGCCTGCGCCCGGCGCTCGGCGGTGACGTCGCGCGAGACCGCGATGCCGCCGAGGACGGCGCCGTCGTCGTCGCGCAGCGGCGAGAACTCCGTCACGAAGACGAACCGCTCGTCGGCGCTGACGACCTCGATGCTCGTCGTTTCGCCGCGGAGCGCCGACTCGTAGCGCGGTGCGTAGCGGTCGAACATGGGTGCCGGCAGGACGTCACGGATGTCGCGACCGGTGATCGTGCTGGGGTCGAATCCGCTGGCGGTGAGCGGCTTACCGGCCGCCGCGACGATCGTCAGGTCGTGGTCGAACACGACGACGGAGGTGCTCGGGAGCGACTCGAAGACGGACCAGGCCAGACGGCCGGAGGCGATCAGGTCGGCGAGTGAGGAATGGGATACGGGCACGCGGATTCCGGAGAAGGGACTGTGGGCTGCATCGGCGCCGGCCGGGCGGCGCTCAAGGCCGTTCTATGACCACGCTCAGGAAAGCGCCGCTCGTTGCGGTGAATCCGGCACTAGACTCGCGCCTGGTTCCCGGGCGCGGCCCGTGTGACGCCGGCTCGTGAATCAGGTCAGGTCCGGAAGGAAGCAGCCTTAAGCGATTCCCGGCGGGTGCGCAGCGGTCGCGTCCGGGGCCGTCTTTCTTTGCGTCCGGCCCTTGTCGCGCAGTAGGTTTCCCGCGCTCGTAAACGAACAAGGGGACGGGGAGAATGAAGATGAGATCGATGCGGCGCAGGGCCGCAGCGGTTGGGTTTGCCTGTGCGATCGGAGCCGCCGCTGTGCCGGCGACGAGTTCGGCGTCGTGCCGCGCCTTCTCCAAGAAGGATCTGGTGATCGGGTGGGACACCAACATCGGCGCCTACATGCGTGGCCATGTCGATGCGGCAGCGGCGGTGTGGGACGCGAAGACGAATGTCAATTTCACCAATTCGCCTGAACTGGCCACGGTCGACGTGCGCGTGCGGATGATGGACATCCAGGCCTGGCCGTTCTCCCAGGCGGCGAACGTCTGGGGCTTCACGACTTGGCCGTGCAACGCTGCCGGCGGGGGCAACGGGCAGTCGGTCGTCTACCTCGACACGCAGTACGTCGCTGTCATGACCGGCGCGAAACGAGATGTCTGGGCGCGGAACCTCGCGGCACACGAGATCGGACATGCGATCGGACTCGACCACAACCAGGCCAGCTCCGGGAAATGTGCCGACGGAACGGCGAAGCCGACGACCGTCATGTACGACCCCATCGTCAAGTACTCGAACGGCGGCATATGCGGCTTCTACGAGCCGACGACGGACGACATCAACGCCGTCAACGCGCTCTACAAGTAGCGGTCGCGCCGATCCGGGCGCAGGTCGTCGGAACGGAATGCGGTGTAAGGTGGCCCTCGCACAGGTGCTCGCAGGGGGCGACGCCGCTTCCTGACAGGGGACCACAATGAGGATCAGACGCGCCGCTCAGGCGATGGCGCTCGCAACCGGCCTGGCGGCAGCGATGCCCGCCGCTTCCGGTGCTGCGGTGCCGTACAACGGTTGCAAGTGGCCGAAGCGGACGTTGACGTACGGCGTCAGCAGCAACGTGCCGGCGAACGTCAAGTGGTACATCGGCGAGGCGGCGAACGCCTGGACGAACGCGACCGTGATCAACTTCAACGTCGGCGACTGGGCGACGGCGAACGTCAGGGTCCAGGTCGACGACATCCAGTCGGCGCGATGGGGCGTGACCAGCCCGACCGCAGGTGCCGTGACCCGCACCACGTGTCCCGGCGGCAAGACGTCGGTCGCGGAGGTCGTGTTCGACCGCGAGTGGCTCGCGCGCAACCCGATCCAAGACGATCTCCGGCTCGGATCGGTGCACGAGTTCGGGCACTCGCTCGGCCTTGCGCACAACAACCTCGCCTCGGGCAACTGCTTCAGCAGCGCCCGGCCGGTCTCGGTCATGTCCGAGTTCCCCTCGATCCACAACGGCGTGATCTGCGGTCCGGTCTGGCCTTCGCAGACCGACATTGACGGCATCAACTCGCTGTACAACGGCACGCCCTGCTCCTGAGTCCGAGTGCGCGGGGCTGGGTTGACGAGGTGTCAACGCCGCCCTACCCTTCAGCGACGCCGGTGGGGAGCCGGCACTCAACCCAGGGGGATTCGTTGTCCAGCAAGACCACGCGCGCCTGCGTCGCCGCAGCCGCTACCGCGACCGTCGTCGCCGCACTGCCCGCCGCCGCCGAGGCCGCGCCGACGCCGTCCATCGGCTGCAAGCTCGGCGGCGCGAACCAGACCTGGAACTACAACTCCTACGGAATCGGCCGCAACATGTCGGCCGTGTACGCGGCGGCCGAGGCGGCGTCGATGTGGTCGAACGCGACCGACATCAATTTCACGATTGCCAACTACGGCTACAAGGTCAACGTCGACATGATCGACCTCCAGGCGTGGCCGTACAGCCGGGCTGCCAACGTCGCGGGCTTGGTGCCCGGTGGCATCTGCTCGAACGGAGTCCGGCAGGGCGAGGTGGCGGTGCTCGGCGACACCGAGTACTTCAACCGCGCCAGCTACGACATGATGAAGCAGGTGATGCTGCACGAGTTCGGCCACGCGATCGGGCTCGGGCACAACGACGCGACCTCGCGCGAGTGCAGCCCCGGTGTCCCGAAGCCGGTCTCGGTGATGCACTCGCGGATCGAGTCGCAGGTCAGCGCGACGTGCGGCCCGCTCGCCCCGGCGGCCGACGACATCACGACCGTCAACAACCTCTACTGAGCGCGGCCCGCCGAGTCCCGACGGCCCCGCTCGCGGGGCCGTAGACTCGGCGGCCCGTGGACGCCGGACCTTCGCTCTACCGCCGCTACCGCCCGCGCACGGTCGCGGACGTCGTCGGGCAGGAGCACGTCGTCCGCACGCTGCGCAACGCCGTCGAGTCCGGGCAGGTCCATCACGCCTACCTGTTCGTCGGCTCGCGCGGGACCGGCAAGACGTCGATGGCGAAGATGCTCGCGGCATGCCTGAACTGCGAGCGCGGGCCGACGACCGACCCGTGCGGCGAGTGCGACTCCTGCCAGGCGATCGCCGCCGCGACGTCGCTCGACGTGATCGAGATGGACGCGGCGTCCAACAACTCGGTCGATGACATCCGCGACCTGCGCGACTCGGTGCAGTTCGCGCCGGTATCGGGCCGCTCGAAGGTCTACATCCTCGACGAGGCGCACATGCTCACGCCGCAGGCGTGGAACGCGTTTCTCAAGACGCTCGAGGAGCCGCCGCCAAACACGGTCTTCGTGCTCGCCACGACCGAGGCGCACAAGATCATGGACACGGTCGTCGACCGGTGCCACCGCTTCGACTTCCACCGGCCGACGGTCGAGCAACTCGTCACGGTGGTCCGTCGCGTCGCCGAGCGCGAGCAGATCGAGATCGCTCCCGACGCGGCGATGCTGATCGCCCGTGGGGCGACCGGCTCCTACCGCGACGCGCTCGGCACGCTCGAGCAGCTCCTGACGTACGCCGGTGCGCAGATCGCCGCCGCCGATGTCGCCGCCGTGCTCGGCGTCTCCGACGACGAGCTGCTGTTCGGAGCGATCGACGCGATTGCCGGCGCCGAGGCCGCCGACTGCTGGCGCGTGGCTGCCCGTCTCGCCGAGTCCGGGCGGGACGCACGGCGGTTCATCGAGGATCTCGAGGCCCACGCGCGCGACCTGCTCGTCGTGCAGACGCTGGCGGCGGTTCCCCCGCAGCTGGCGACGACCGAGGACCGCGACAGGCGGCTGCTCGAGCAGGCGCAGCGCTCGCCGGGCACGGCGATCATCCGCCTGCTAGATCTGCTTGGCGCCGCGCTCCACCGGATCAAGGATGGCGGCGACGAGCAGACCCAGCTCGAGATCGCGCTCGTCAAGGCGGCATCGCCGCAGATCGATCCGACCACGAAGGCCCTGCTGGCGCGGATCGAGCGGCTCGAGCAGGGCGCGCCGGCGCCCGCGCCCGCGGAGGCGATGATGACGACGGAGGCGCCCGCGATGGCGCCCGAACCAGAGGTCGTCAGCGAGCCGGTCGCTGTTACTGCGGCGCGGGCAGTCCCTGCCGCGCCGGCGGCCGCACCCGATCTCGCCTTCATCGAGGAGCTCTGGCCGGCGGTCATCGACGCGATCCGCGAAGAGCATCAGCTAGTGGCCGTCAGTGTCGGTGACGCGCGCCCGACCGCCCTGCAAGGCGGCGAGCTGACGCTGACGTTCCCACCGGACAAGGGCTTCCAGCGCCGTAAAGCCGAGTCGACCGAGGGGCGCCAGCTGATTGTGAACGCGGTCCGCAGCCTGACCGGCGCAGGCGTGAGCCTCGCGTTCACCTCCGGCGAGCTGCCCGATTCGGGTGGCGGCACGGCGGTGCTCAGCGAGGAGGACCTGGTCGACCGGCTGCGGGCCGAGTTCGACGCCGTTGACGATGCCCCTGTCGGGGGCGCCCCCGAAGGAGCCGCGTAGATGCCTCAGCCTCAGAACCTCCAGAAGATGCTCGCCCAGGCCCAGGAGATGATGGCCGCCCAGCAAGAGGCGCAGGAGCGTCTCAAGGACGAGTCGGTCGACGCGTCGGCGGGCGGTGGGATGGTCAAGGTCACGATCAGCGGCGACATGCAGATCAAGTCGCTCACGATCGACCCCGACGCGATCGATCCTGACGATCCTGAGATGCTCGAGGACCTCGTGCTCGCGGCGGTGAACGAAGGTCTGCGGCAGGCAGCGCAGCTCGCCGAGCAGGCGACGTCCGGGTCGGGCGGAGCGGACTTCGACCCGATGGCGGCGCTCGAGTCGCTCGGGCTCGGCGGGCCTGCACCGGGCGGTGCCGGGGCGATGAACCGCGCGCAGCGCAGGGCGGCGCAGCGTAAGGGCAAGTAGCGCGTGCTCGCACCTCCGGTCGAGCGCCTGATCGCCGAGCTGTCGCGTCTTCCCGGCATCGGCCAGCGGACGGCGCAGCGGCTCGCGTTCCACATCCTGCGCGCCGACGCCGAGCAGGCCGGCGCGCTCGCTGCGGCCATCGGCGAGGTCCGCGAGCGGATCGGCTTCTGCCACATCTGCTTCAACCTGGCCGAGAAGCCGGCCGACGGTTCTCCGTTGGTCTGTCCCGTATGCGCCGATGCCCGTCGCGACACGGCGGAGATCTGCGTCGTTGAGGAGTTCGGCGACGTGCTGCCGATCGAGCGCACGCACGAGTTCCGCGGCCGCTACCACGTGCTCGGCGGCGCGCTGTCGCCGATCGACGGCGTCGACCCCGAAGACCTGCGGCTCGACGAGCTGTACGCGCGCGTGACCGGCTCAGACGGGGTCCGCGAGGTGGTCATCGCGACCAACCCGACGACGACCGGCGAGGCGACCGCGCTGCACATCGCCCGCGTCCTCGGCGAGCGGGCCCCTGATGTGGTCGTGACGCGCCTCGCCTCCGGTCTGCCCGTCGGTGGCGACCTCGAGTACGCCGACGAGCTGACCCTCGGCCGCGCCTTCCTCGGCCGCCGCACGATCTCCTGAGCGCCGGCGCAGCGGCGCCGCAACTGTGTCTGGAGTCGCCGCAGGCGCGGCGGTTTGCTCGTGCCATGCGACTTATGCCGCTGGAGGCGGCAGAACTCACAGGGCACGAGCAGGTGGCGCGGATCGCCTCAACGCAGGATGGCCTAATCACGACTGCTCAGCTGCGGGCTGCCACCGGCAGCCGTCACGCCCCGAGTGACTGGGCGGCACGTGGGCTGGTTCACCGGCTGCATCTCGGCGTCTACGCGGTCGGGCACACGGCGCTGACGGTGCGCGCGCACCGGCGCGCCGCGTTGCTCGCGATCGGGCGCGGGGCGGCGCTGAGCCATTGGAGTGCATCTGCGCTGCTGAACATGCAGCGCAGCGAACCCGACGTCGTCCATGTCGGCGTCTCGTCCGGCCGCGTCGTCTCTCGACCGGGCATCGTGGTCCACCACCTGCACTCGCTACGCCCCGGCGATGTCACCGTCGTCGATGGGGTTCGCTGCACTACGGCGGCGCGCACGCTCGTCGACCTGGCCGGCAAGAAGGAGTGCCGGAACCTCAAACGGCTCTGCGAGCAGACGGAGTTCCTCGGCCTCCTCGACCTGCCGGCGATCGCGGAGACGATCGAACGCATGAGCTACCCACACGGCTCGAGGGTTCTCCGCGAGTTGCTCGCGATCACGACGCTCGGCACCTCGAAGGCCGGCAGCAAGTTCGAGCGCCGCGTGCTCAAGGCCATCCTCGACGCTCCCCTCGGTGATCCGGTTCTCCAGCAGCCGTTCGACCTGCCCAGCATTGGCCGCATCTACGTCGACTTCTACTGGCCCGAGCACAACCTCGTCGTCGAGGCCGACGGCCCGCATCACAAGCTCCCGCTCCAGCGCGCCAAGGACATCGTGCGCGACGAGGCGCTTGCAGCGATCGGCGTCCCGGTCGTCCGCATCCCGCAGGAGGACTTCGACGCCGATCCGCGCGGCCAGATCGCCCGCATCGCATCTGCGATGTGACTTTCGCCGCGAGGAGCGGCAGAAGTCACAGGCCACGCGGGGGATACCATGGCTCGCTCCCCATGGAGCGCACGATTGTCATGAAGTTCGGCGGCACCTCGGTCGCTGACGCGGAGCGGCTGAAGAACGCCGCGCGCAAGATCGTCGCCAAGCGCGAGGAGGGCTACGGCGTCGTCGCCGTCCTGAGCGCGCGCGGCAAGGAGACCGACCGGCTGATCGCCGATGCGTTCGAGGTCTCCCCGGCGCCCGACCCGCGCGAGATGGACATGCTGTTGTCGACCGGCGAGCGCGTCAGCTGCGCGCTCTGCGCGATGGCGATCAACGACCTCGGCCACCGCGCGATCAGCCTCACCGGCTCGCAGGCCGGGATCGTTACCGACACGAGCCACACGAAGGCGCGGATCCTCGACGTGCGCGCTGACCGCATCCGCGAGGCCCTCAGCGAGGACCACATCGTGCTCGTCGCCGGCTTCCAGGGTGTCTCGACCGCCAAGGACGTTACGACCCTCGGCCGTGGCGGCTCGGACACGACCGCCGTTGCACTCGCGGCGGCCGTCGGCGCCGAGGAGTGCGAGATCTACACCGACGTTCCTGGCGTCTTCAGCGCCGACCCGCGGATCGTCGCCAACGCCAAGAAGCTCGACGTCGTCAGCTTCGACGAGATGCTCGAGATGTCGGCCTCCGGCGCCGGCGTGCTCCAGCTCCGCAGCGTCGAGTACGCCCGCAACCACGGCGTGCGCGTGCACTGCCGCTCGAGCTTCGACCACCGTGACGGGACGCGCGTCGTCTCACAAGAGGAAGCGAAGGATCATCCGATGGAGAACCCGCTGATCACCGCCGTGACCCACTCGCGCAGCGAGGCGCGCGTGACGCTCGTCGGCGTGCCCGACAGCCCCGGCGTCGCCGGGCGCGTGACGACCGCGCTCGCGGACGCCGGCGTCAACATCGACATGATCATCCAGAACGAGCCTCGCTCCGAGGGTGCGCTGGCGGAGCTGTCCTTCACGGTCCCGCAGGACGACGCGCAGGCCGCTGGCGCTGCGCTCGCGCCGATCGCGAGCGAGCTCGGGATCGGCGTCGAGACCGACGACGGGATGGGGAAGGTGTCGATCGTCGGCGCCGGGATGAAGTCCCACCCAGGCGTGGCCGCGACGGTCTTCAGCGTGCTCGGTGAGGCCGGCATCAACATCGAGATGATCTCGACCTCGCCGATCCGGATCTCCTGCGTCGTCGCCGGCGATCGTGTCGATGACGCGGTCACGGCGCTCCACGACGCGTTCGAGCTGAGCGGCGAGGACACGATCCAGGTCGAGGACCCGTTCGCATGAGCGGCTACAAGGTCGCCGTCGTCGGTGCCACCGGCGCGGTCGGCAGCAGGATGCGCCAGCTGCTGCGGAGCCGCGACTTCCCGTTCAGCGAGATCGTCCCGTTCGCGTCCGAGCGCTCGGCGGGAAAGACGCTCGACGATGGGCTGACGGTCCAGGGACTCGTCGATGACGAGCGTCTTGACGGCTTCGACGTCGCGATCTTCTCCGCGGGCGGCGGCGTGTCCAGAGAGTGGGCGCCGAAGTTCGCCCAGCACGGCGCGATCGTCGTCGACAACTCGAGCGCGTTCCGGATGGACGACGATGTGCCGCTCGTCGTCGCCGAGGTCAACCCCGAGGCGCTCGACCAGATCGGCAAGGGCATCGTCGCCAACCCGAACTGCACCACGATGGCGATCATGCCGCCGCTGAAGGCGCTACACGACCGCTTCGGCCTGCGCGCGCTCGTCGCGACCAGCTACCAGGCAGCAGGCGGCGCCGGCCAGCAGGGGATCGACGAGCTGATGGCGCAGATCCCGGTACTCGCCGGGCACCCCCAAGAGCTCGCGGACGACGGCGCCCAAGCGGCGCGCCGCGTCGAGCCGAGCACCTTCTCGAAGCCGATCGCGTTCAACGTGATCCCACTGCTCGGCACGCCTGACGAGAACGGGTACACCGACGAGGAGATGAAGCTGCAGAACGAATCACGCAAGATCCTGGGCGTCCCGGATCTCGCCGTGTCACCGACCTGCGTGCGCGTGCCGGTCGTCGTCGGCCACGCGATCGAGGTCCGCGCGACGTTCGAGCGCGAGCCGTCGGTCGCGGAGGCGCTCGAAGCGATGGCCGCCCACGAGGGCGTCGAGCTCGACGACGTGCCGACGCCGCTCGAGTGGGCGGGCCGTGACGAGGTCGTCGTCGGCCGCGTGCGCAAGGACCTCGCCGACCCGAACGCGCTCAACATGTTCGTCGTCGGCGACAACCTGCTCAAGGGTGCGGCGCTGAACACGGTGCAGATCGCCGAGCGTCTCGTCGAGCGCGGCCTGCTGACACAGTGATTTGACAAAAACCGGCCTATAGCGCATCCTTCCTCAGGCAGCGCGCAGATCGTCCAGCTTGTGGGAGGCGGCGCGCGGTGGCGGCCTCGGGGGAGGGCCGCCGCCGCGCTACGCCGCGCCGGACGCGTGCTACCCGCTGACCGCGGCGCGCCGGTAGCGCCGGACGGCGAGCGGCGCGAAGACCGCGATCAGCCCGAACGACCAGAGGAAGCCGAAGAGCACGTCGTTGCCGGTGTCGGTTCCGAGCCAGAGGCCACGGATCGCATCGGTCACGATCGTGAACGGGTTGACGCCGGCGAACCACTCGAGCGGCGCCGGCATCGTCTCGGCCGGGACGAAGATGCTCGAGATGAAGGTCAGCGGGAAGACGGTGATGAAGCCGAGCGTGTTCGCTGCCTCGGTCGAGGAGACGAGCATCCCGAGCAGCGCGAAGATCCAAGAGAACGCGTAGCCGAAGAGGATCAGCAGGACTATCCCGAGCAGCACGTCGGGAGCGCCGCCGTGGAAACGGAAGCCGACGATGTAGCCGGTCGTGATCAGCACCAGCATCGAGACGAGGTTGGTCGCAACGTCGGCGAGCGTCCGCCCCGCGAGGACCGCGGGCCGCGCCATCGGCAGCGAGCGGAAGCGATCGATCAGGCCCTTGTGCAGGTCCTCGTTGAGCCCGAGCGCCGTCACGAACCCGCCGAACGCGATGTTCTGGACGATGATCCCGGGGATCAGGAAGTCCTCGTAGCTGCCGAAGCCGGGCGTCCGGATCGCGCCGCCGAACACGTAGACGAACAGCAGCGTGAACATGATCGGCTGGATCGTGAACGCGGTCCACAGTTCCGGATTGCGCTTGAGCCGCGTGAGGTTGCGCTCGGCGACGATCAGCGTGTCCTGCACGGTGCGGGCCATCAGCGGCTCCCCTCCTCTGCGTCGCCGTCTTCCTCGGCGGCTCGTCCGGTCAGTGTCAGGAAGACGTCATCGAGCGTCGGCCGGCGGAGCGCGAGGTCGTCGACGTCGATGTCCGCCCCGCCGAGCAGCCGGACGGCCTCGACGATCGCGCCGCTGCGCTCGCGCACATTCACGTGGACGACCGCGCCGTCGATCACCGGCGGCTCGGCTCCCATCGGCGCGAGCGTCTCCGCGGCGCGGGCGGCGTCGCTCTCGCTGACGAGGTGCACGTCGAGGCGCTCGCCGCCGACGCGGTCCTTGAGCTCCGTCGCGGTGCCCTCGGCAATCACGCGCCCGTGGTCGATCACGACGATCCGGTCGGCGAGCCGGTCGGCCTCGTCGAGGTACTGCGTGGTCAACAGCACCGTTGTGCCGTCGGAGACGAGCGTCTCGATCGTCTCCCAGAGCGCGATCCTGCTGCGCGGGTCGAGCCCGGTCGTCGGCTCGTCGAGGAACAGGACCGGCGGCTTGGCGACGAGCGCAGCCGCGAGGTCGAGCCTGCGGCGCATGCCGCCGCTGTAGGTCTTGGCCGGGCGGCTCGCGGCGTCGGACAGCGAGAAGCGCTCGAGCAGCTCGGTTGCCCGGGCAGTCGCGACGGCGCGGCTCATCCCGTAAAGACGGCCGACCATGATCAGGTTCTCCGCGCCGGTCAGGTTCTCGTCGACGGCGGCGTACTGGCCCGCCAGGCCGATCTCCTCGCGCAGCGCTGCGGCGTCGCGCTCAACGTCGAGCCCGGCGACGGTCGCGCTACCGGCGTCGGGCTCGAGCAGCGTCGTGAGCACACGGACGCAGGTCGTCTTGCCGGCGCCGTTCGGTCCGAGCAGGCCGAGCACGGTCCCCTGCTCGACGGTCAGGTCGACGCTGTCGAGGGCGCGTACGTCACCGAAGCGCTTGCTGAGGCCGGTGGCCGTGATCGCCGGGGCGGTGGCGGGCATGGCGGGACACGATAGGAGTCGCGCCCTACCGAGCTATGGGGAGATCGGGCCGGCTGCGTCAGCCGCGGCGTGTCGTGAGCGTGCGGCTCTTGGCCTGGGCGCCGCTGACGGTGACGCGCAGCTTGGTGCGCAGCGACGGTGTCTTCTTGAGCTTGATCGTGCCGGTTGCGCGGCAGGCGCCGTTCTTGGTTGAGAGGCGCAGCGTGGTCTTGTAGGTCTTGCCGCCGAACGCGGTTGTGGCCTTGACGCTCCCGCTGCAGCGCTTGCCCTTCTTGAGCGCCAGCTTGGCGTTGAGCGTGATCGTGCGACCGGAGAGGCGGGCCTCGATCAGCGGCGGCGTGACCACGGGTGGCGGATCGTTGCGGACGGCCGGCGCCGGCGGGTCGGTGACGCTGACCACCGAGCTGCGCGTCGCGGAGTTGCCGGCGGCGTCGGTCGCGGTGACGCTGACTCGGTACTCGCCGGTAGCGGCGAATGTGTGGCTGGGCGATTCGCCGGTCGCCGAAGTGCCGTCACCGAAGTCCCAGCGGACGCTCCTCATCTCGGACCAGTCGTCGGAGGCTTCGGCCGAGACCGGCACTTCCTCGCCGGTGGTCGCTTGGTCCGGCACCGAGAGCGCCGACACCTGCGGCGGGCCGAAGTCAGCGATCGCCGCGTGGACCGAGTACCGGCCGCTGGCGGTTGAGGTCCACGCGATGGCCACGTTGCCCTTGAGGTCGCTCTGGGAGACCGGCGTCGAGCTGAGATCGACAGACGAGCCTGGAATCGGTGCCGGATCTGCCCAGGCACCGGTCGCGCTGTCGCGGACGGTGATGCCGATGCCCCTGGCACCGGTCACACGGGTCTGGGCGACGCCTGCAATCGCTCCGGACGGGAGCGGGACGAGATCGGCGAGTCCCCAAGAGGCGTCGGCGACCGGTGTGACCTGCTGCAGCTCGCCCCAACCGCCGCTCGCGGAGAAGATCCGCGTAGATGTTCCTGCGTGGACCGTCAGGAGGTCGTTGTTCACGATGCTGTTCAGATCGACGGCGAGCCAGGAGACGAGAAGGTCCCCGCCGCCGAGCGGAGCGACCGACGGTGCGACGTCGAACCAATCGTCGCTGGCGGCGTCGACCGGTGCATCCCAGCTGCTACCGGCCGAGCGCCTCAGCACCCACGCGGCTGCGTCCGGGCCCGGGTCCGCGAACCAGGTCGCCACCTGACCGCCCGCTCCGTCGCTGACGAGCTTGAGCAGCGCTGCGCCGCCGGGCTTGCTGAAGCTCTCGGGCACGCTCCAAGTGCTCTGGCTCGAGTCGTAGGTGGTCGTGCCGATGCCGCTACCGCTCCCGCTGTCGAGCGTGAACGCCACGGTGATGTCGCCGTCATCGACGATCGCCCGGGGGTTCGACACCGCCAAAGAGCCCGACACGATCTCGCCGGCCGGCCATTGCCCCCCCTGCCCGGCTCGGCGGGCGGCGACGACGTGCCCGCCGTACTCGCGCCAGATCAGGGTCTGCACGCCGGATCGATCGGTCAGCAGCACAGGATCGGTCGACTCGGCGCCGTTGTTGCCTCCCGGCGTGTCCGAAAGCCGGTCGGTTGATGTCCACTCCCCCGTAGCGGCGAGCCGGGTCGAGGTCTCGATCTTGGTCACGCCTCCGACGGTCCGCGACCAGGCGACCGTGACGTCGTTCGACGCGCTCACGGTGATCGCCGGGTTTCCCAGCGCCGCTCCAGGCCCGCTGATCTCCTCTCGTGCCGACCAGCTCGTATCGCCGGGCGAACGGCGGCTCGAGTACACGTGGGACGCCGCGTCGTCGCCCTCGCCGATCCAGGCTGCGTGCGCCGTCCCGCCGCCGTCGAACCGCACCGTCACGCCACCGCCCTGGTGGTCGGGGTCGCCGAGCAGTTCCTCACCGCCGACCCACGGAGCCGCTGATGCGGAGCTCGCAGCGAAGGCCGCGAGCAGGGTTGCGATGAGCGTGGCGAGAGGCCGGGTACGCATCGGATCAGCCGCGGCGGGTCGTGAGCGCGCGGGTCTTCGCCTGGGCGCCGCTGACGGTGATACGCAGCTTGGTGCGCAGCGACGGTGTCTTCTTGAGCTTGATCGTGCCGGTTGCGCGGCAGGCGCCGTTCTTGGTTGAGAGGCGCAGCGTGGTCTTGTACGAGCGGCCGCCGAAGGCGGTGGTGGCACGCACGGTGCCGCTGCAGCGCTTGCCCTTCTTGAGCGTGAGCTTGGCGTTGAGTGTGATCGTGCGGCCGGAGAGGCGCGCCTCGATCACCGGCGGGGTCACAACCGGCGGCGGGTCGTCTTCGCTGCCGTCATCGGCCGGCGGCGCCGGCGGGTCGCTGACGGCGATCATCCGCGTCTCGGTCGTCACGTGCCCGGCGTTGTCGATCGCCGTCACGCGCAGCGAATAGGTACCGGCCGCCGCGTACACGTGCGAGGCGGCTTCGCCGCTCGCCGAACCGCCGTCGCCGAACTCCCACGCGGTCGACGCGACCCCGGACAGCGTGTCCGATACGCCCGCCGAGACGGCGACGCGCTCGCCGGTCGTCGCCGTTGCCGGAACGCTGAGCCCGTCGATGTCGGGGGCATCTCCGTCGCCCTCAGCGACGGCGACCGTCAGCGTCGGCGTGTCGGCGCGCAGCAGCGTGATCGCCGCGTTGCCGTTGTCGTCGAGCGCGGAGCCGAGCAGGCCGTTCGGCCCGACGCTGCTCGCCTCGCCGAAGAACGGGTCGATGTCGCCCCATCGGCCTCCGGACGGGCGGAACGCCGAGCCAACCTTGACCGAGCCGCCGTCCAGGATCGCGACCGCGGCGAGCATGTCGCCGTGCCGGTTGACCGAAAGCATCGGGGCGCCGGTCCAGGCGCTGGCGACCGGTTCTGGGTCGCCCCAGGCCTGCGCGTCGGCGTCGAAGGTCGCGGTGGTGACGTGGGCCTCGTCGGCGAAGTTGCCGCCGTTGAACTCCTGCCAGACGACGACGAAGTTGCCGTCGGCATCGGCTCGGGCCTGACCGAAGTAGGTGTTCGGGCCGTTCTTGAACAGGGTGTGCGGCGGCGACCACGTGTGGTCCGCGCTCATCGTCGCCGCGTTGATCCCCGTCGACGAGGGGGAGTTCCAGACCGCGACCGCGCGGCCAGCCGAATCGATCGCCGTCCCAGCGGAGATGTCGTTGCCGTCGGAGAACCCGGTCGTCGCGCCCGACCACTCACCGGTTGCCGGGTCCCGGAGGGCGTAGCGGAGGTGGTTGCCGTTGTCGTAGTGCTGCCACGAGGCGATCGCGTTGCCGTTCGGCGCGAACGAGAGTGCAGGGTCGCCCTGGCCGGTATCGGGCTCGTCGAAGGTCTCTGCGAGCGTCAAAGCATCGGCGCCTGCGGGGAACCGCCAGAGCCGTGAGCGCCAGTCGCCGCCGCCCGTCGATCCGGTCGTGAGGAAGTAGACGCCGTCCGGGCCGCTCGCGATCGCGCTGCCGGTGAACATTTCGCCCGGCTCGGTCGCCGACGTCGCGGGCGTCCAACCCTCGTTCGGGTGGGAGATGGCGTACTCGCCTGTGCCGTTGGCCAGGAGCCAGAGCACGACCGCCGTCCCGTCCGGGCCGACGGCGACGCGCAGGTTGGTGTCGAACACGGCGATGTTCGAGTCCGGGTCCGAGACGACGCGCGCCTCGCCCCAGGTCCCGTCAGCCTCGCGGACCCTCGCGAATGCGCGCCGCAGTCCGCCTGCGATCTGGTTCCAGGCTACGACCACGCGCCCGTCAGGTGACGTGGCGACATTCGCGTAGTGGGCGGCACCGCTCTCAGCGGAGAACGTCTGGGCCGGTTGCCAGACCGGCTCGAGGCCGGCGGCCGATGCAGCCGTCGTGCCTGCGGCCAGGGCGGCGGCAGTCAGCAGGGCGGTGGTGGTCAGGCGAGCGCGCATCGGGTCAGCCTCTGCGGGTGGTGAGGGTTCGGCTCTTCGCTTGGCTGCCGCTGATCGTCACGCGCAGCTTGCTGCGCAGCGACGGGGTCTTCTTGAGCTTGATCGTGCCGGTTGCGCGGCAGGCGCCGTTCTTCGAGGCGAGGCGGAGCGTGGTCTTGTACGAGCGGCCGCCGAAGGCGGTGGTGGCGCGCACGGTGCCGCTGCAGCGCTTGCCCTTCTTGAGCGTGAGCTTGGCGTTGAGTGTGATCGTGCGGCCGGAGAGGCGGGCCTCGATCACCGGCGGAATCACGACCGGCGGCGCGTCGTCCGCATCGTCGGCGTCATCCGCCGGCGGCGCCGGCGGGTCGCTGACCGTGATCGTGCGAGTCGTCGTGGTCGACTGGCCCGACAGGTCGGAGCTCGTGACGCGAACCGTGTAGGTGCCGCCGGCGGCGTACGTGTGCCCGACCGAGGAGCCGGTCGCCTCCGAGCCGTCGCCGAACGACCAGTTCGTGGTCTCGACACCCGACCAGAGGTCGAACGGGGAGACAGAGAACGACACACGCTCCCCGGCGACCGCCGTCTGCGGCACCGACACCGCGCTGAGCGTCGGACCGAACGCATCACCGACTACGACCGCGATTGTGGTGTCGGTTGTGGCCCAGGCGGCAAAGGCGTTGCCGCGACGATCGGTTGCTATCGCCGGGATACCCGGCACCGGACCGGTCGCGATCGGGTTGGCCGAGGACAGCACCTCACCGGAGCCGAAGTCGCCGCCGCTCGGGCGGTGGAGCCCGACCAGCGCAGGAACGCCGCCGTCGATCCCGAAGACGACCGCGGTGATGTTGCCCGACCCGTCTGCGGTCAGTGTCGCGGCGCCGCCGTTCGGGCCGATGAGATCCTCGGTCGGCGACCACTGACCGGTCGCGGTGTCGAAGGTCGTCATCAGCGCGCGCGGGAGCAGCAAGTCGTCGGAGAAGTCGAACTCCTGCCAGAGCGCGACGAACTGCCCGTCGTGGTCGGCGGCGATCCGCGTCAGCACCGCATTCGGCCCGGCTACGAACTTCGAGCCGCCGTCGGTCCAGACTCCGGAGCTGCCGTCGAGGCTGGCGACGTGGACGTCGGTCGCGGTCCCTGAGGACCAGACCATCGCCGCGTCGCCGTCGTCGTTGAACGCGAGCGCCGGGTCCTGCGTGCCGTTGCCGTCGGTCGTGGCGATCGTCGCGATCGGCGACCAGTCGCCGTTGCCCGCGTCGTAGGTCGCGCCCTGCATCTCCGGGGTCCCGGAGTACGGGTTCTTCCACCACGTGGCGACGGCGTCGCCGTGCGAGTTGTAGGCCAGCCGGGGGTTCGCGTAGCCGGCGTCGTCCGGCAGGTCGATCTCGCCCGTGACCGAGAAGTCGTCGCTGCCCGCGGGGCGCGTGCGGATGCGCAGCCGCTTGTCGCCGCTCAGGTTGCTGAGGTTCACGCCGGCCATTGCCGAGCCTGGCCCGGCGACCGTGTAGCCGCCTTCGAAGCTCTCGCCGCTGTCGGCGAAGGAGGCCGCGGTGCTCCACTGCGACGAGCCCGGCTGACGAGTGCTCGCGTAGACGACCGAGAAGTCGCTGTTGCCGAACGCGACGCTCGCGGAGCCGTCTGCGGCGGTCGCGAGCTGGTACGAGCCGTAGCCGGAGATGTCGATGCCGGCCGGGGAGATGTAGCTGACCGGCGTCCAGGCGCCGGCGGCGATCCGCGTGCGCTGCGCGAGCCGCAGGTGGCTGCCGTCGCTCTGCGCCCAGATCACCGAGACGGTTCCGTCGTCGGCGGCGGAGATCTTTGGCCAGCCGGTGGCGGCTGCCGGCGAGGAGATCGGCTCAGGCGTGCCCCACGAAGGCGCTGCGGCGCCTGCACTCGGTATCGGCGCGGTGCAGGCGGCAGCGGTGAGCAGAGCAGCGAGGAACGGACGGCGCGAGGTCATCGTCCTCCAGTGATCGGCCGCCGGTCGCCGCCCCTTCAGGCGACGCTGGACGACTTTGGACGCGGCTGCGGTCAGCCGCGGCGGGTCGTCAGCGTGCGGCTCTTGGTCTGGCTGCCGCTGACGGTGACGCGCAGCTTGGTGCGCAGCGACGGTGTCTTCTTGAGCTTGATCGTGCCGGTTGCGCGGCAGGCGCCGTTCTTGGTCGCGAGGCGAAGCGTGGTCTTGTACGAGCGGCCGCCGAACGCGGTCGTTGCGCGCACGGTGCCGCTGCAGCGCTTGCCCTTCTTGAGCGACAGCTTGGCGTTGAGGGTGACCGTGCGGCCGGCGAGCCGCGCCTCGATCAGCGGCGGGTTCACGACCGGTGGAGCGTCGTCGTCCGAGTCATCGTCCGGCGGCGCCGGCGGGTCGCTGACCACGATCGTCGCCGACCGTGACGCGCTGTTGCCGGACTCGTCGGTCGCCGTGACGGTGACGTCGTATGTCCCGGCGGCGAACGTGTGCGACGCGGATGCGCCGCCGGCCGACCGGCCGTCGCCAAAGTCCCAGTCGTAGCTGATGTCGCTCCAGACATCCGATGCGGACGCGTGCATGGTCACCGGAACGCCACTGACAGCGCTCGCCGGCACCGACACCCCGGAGAGGCTCGGTGCCGAGCCATCGAGCGCGGCGACGTTGACGCGTTCGCCGGACCCGTCGACCCACGTGACAAGGCCGTTGCCGAGCCCGTCGAGGTCGCCGCGGACGAGGCCGTAGTTGTAGTTGAAGCTGAACTCGTCGACCGCGAGGCCGGAGTCCCACGCCGAGGCGCCGTGCGCGAGCAGTGCGCCTCCGACGCCGGGGAGCTGCGCGCCGTCATTCGCGCCGAGCATGGAGACGAAGGCGTCGCCAGCCGCGTTGGTGTGCACGGACGGCATCCCGCCGAGGTTCGGCGTCATGTTGACCTCAGGTCCCCAGCCCCCGGCTCCGGGCTCGAAGGAGCGCCGGATCGCGGTCGCGCTGTACATCGAGGTCATCCGCTGGTAGGTCGCGACGAACCGGCCGCCGGGAAGGGCGCCGACGCTGGCAAGCAGCTCTGGGCCGGTGCCGATCTGATCCGCGGCGCTCCAGTCGCTCGACCCGGCGGGCAGATACGCCGCCGTCGCGATGTCATCGCCGATCCAGACCGCCGTCGCGCTGCCGTCGGACGCGATGTCGACGCCCTGATGAAAGGCGTTGCCGGTCATCGTGGTGATGTCGTCCGCCTGCTCCCACGAACCGGCCTCCGCGCCGAAGCGGGCGGCGCGGAGTGCCTTCTGACCACCCACGTTCGCGATCCAGAAGGCGACGCCGGAGCCGTTTCGGTTGACAGCCGCCGCAACGCTGTTCAGCCCGGTGGCGTCGCTCTGGGCGAGCTCGGTGACCGGGCCCCAACCGGTGCCGTCCGCGTCACGCACGCTGAGCCGCACCGTGTACGAGCCGGCGTCGTCGTTCGTCCAGACGGCCACCATCCGGCCGCCGGGGAGCGGAGCGAGCGACGGCCCGGTGTCGTTGCCGACACCGGGCTCGACCGGCGTGGGGGTGCTCCACACGCCGCTGCTCTTGGTCTTCGTGGCGGTCCACAGCTCGGAGGAGCCGGACCAGGCGACCGTGACGTTGCCGTGATCGTCGACCTCGGTCACGTACTCCTGGTTGAGGCTCGCAGCCGGGCCCGCGACCTCGGTGGTTGCCGACCAGGTTCCGCTCGAGCTACGCGAGTCGTTGACGAGGGCTAGATCGTTGCCACGCTGCTCGAAGCGCAGCACGTCGACGGCGCCGTCGGGGCCGCCGGCGACCTCGGGGAAGCCGGTCACGCCGCCCGCAGCTTCGAACGAGTGCGGCTCGGTCCAACCGGCGGCGCCCGCGACCGGGGCGGCGGCCGCGCAGGCGGCAGCGGTGAGCAGAGCAGCGAGGAACGGACGGCGCGAGGTCATCGTCCTCCTGTGATCGGCGGCGGGCGCCAGCGTCCAGAGGTGCTGGTGGACGACGTTGGACGCGCTTCCGGTCAGCCACGGCGGGTCGTCAGCGTGCGGCTCTTGGCCTGGGCGCCGCTGACGGTGACGCGCAGCTTGGTGCGCAGCGACGGTGTCTTCTTGAGCTTGATCGTGCCGGTTGCGCGGCAGGCACCGTTCTTGGTCGCGAGCCGGAGCGTGGTCTTGTACGTGCGCCCGCCAAAGGCGGTCGTCGCGCGCACGGTCCCGCTGCAGCGCTTGCCCTTCTTGAGCGTGAGCTTGGCGTTGAGGGTGATCGTGCGGCCGGAGAGGCGGGCCTCGATCACCGGCGGAATCACGACCGGCGGCTTCGGGTCGTCCGAGTCGTCGGCGTTGTCGTCGCGGGCCGGCGGAGCGGGCGGGGCGCTGACGACGAGCTGCCGGGTCTGCGTGGCCGAGTGCCCGACGGCGTCGGTTGCGGTTACGCGCACCGAGTAGGTGCCGGCGGCGCTGTAGGCGTGTGAAGCAGATTCCCCGGTCTTGCGAGCGCCGTCGCCGAAGTCCCAGGAGACCGAGTCGACGTCGGACAGGACGTCGAACGCCGACGCGCTGACCGGTACCTGCTCACCGACCGTTGCGGTGGCAGGCACCTCGACATCCGAGATCGCCGGAGGCGCGCCGTCGCCGGTCGCGATGACGAGCGTGCCGTCGGCCCGCTCCCAGGCCATCGCGACATCGCCGTGCGCGTCCGCGCCGATGCCGGCTCCGTCGAGCAGGCTGATCGTCTCGCCGGCGAACTCGGTGTCGTCGGCCCAGCTCGTCCCGAGCGGCTCGCGCACCGTCGTGCCGACGTGGATGTCCATGAAGCTCGACCCCGAGAACTGGGCGCCGAAGATCGAGCCGTCCGGGCGCTGCGCAAACGAGGGCACGACCGTCATCCCGTTCCCGTCACCGAAGGCCGCGGGCGCTGCGAACGCGCTGTCGTCCCGGCCGATCGACGTGTGGCCCGAGCCGTAGGACATGCCGTCGGTCGAGATCCAGGTCACGATCAGCGAGTCGCTTGCGTCGAACCCGAGCCAGCCGCTGACCGACTGCGCCTCGGGTGCCTGTTCGGCCGCCGTCCACGTGCCGTTCAGCCGGCGCGCGAACGTGGCCTTCGAGACCCAGTTCGGCGAAGAGCCGGTCTGCTGGATCCAAATCGCGCCGAGCTGGTCACCGGCCGCGTTGACGGCGAACTTGAGGCCGTAGCCGCTGTCGGGCGCTCCGACCGTGAGATCGGTCGGGGGGCCCCAGCTCTGCGACCCGGCGGCGCGCTCGGCGACGATCTGCCGCTGCGAGCCGCCGCTCTGCTCGCGCCAGCCCGCGGTCAGCGAGCCGTCCGGGAGCGCGACGATCGCCGGGTCGTAGCCGGGCGCCGAGTTGACCGGCTCTGGCGGCCCCCACTCGCTGCTCCCCGGCGCGAGCGCGCGCAGATAGACCCGATCGCCGTTGTAGATCGCGTACGTGGTGCCGTCCGGGGCGGTGGTGAAGTTCGTCCCCCCGGAAGCGACGTTCGGGTCCGACAGCGTCTCCTGCGGCCCCCACGTTCCACTGTCGCGGTCGAGCCGGCGGACGGTCGCCTTCCAGGTCGAGCCGTCGTTGACGGTCAGGCCGAGAAGGAGGTCACCGTCTGCCGTGGTGGCGGCGTTCACGCCGGTCGGGGTTTCGCCGTTCTCGCTGATGAACTGGGTCGGTCCCCAATCGCCTCCGGCACGCCGGAACCGCGCCTTGAGGCGTTGCTGCCCACCGTTGCTGATCGCCCAGCCGGCGAACAGGTCGCCGGACGGCGTCATGTAGCCGATGATCCCCTGGCCGTCGGCCTCGCCGGGAGCTGTGACTGCGACCGGCGTCTGCCAGGTCGGCATCGGCAGGTCTGCGGCAGCGGGCGCCGCGCAGGCGACCGTCGCGGCGATCGTGGCAATTGCAGTCGGGTGAACGCGCATCGGTTCTGTGATCGGCGGGGCGCGCGCGATCTTGCGGCGCGTCACCCGCGCCGCGTCGTCAGCGTGCGGCTCTTGGCCTGGCCGCCGCTGACGGTCACGCGCAGCTTGGTGCGCAGCGAGGGGGTCTTCTTGAGCTTGATCGTGCCGGTCGCGCGGCAGGCTCCGTTCTTCGTCGCGAGCCGGAGTGTCGTCCTGTACGTGCGCCCGCCGAACGCGGTCGTCGCGCGCACGGTGCCGCTGCAGCGCTTGCCCTTCCTCAGCGTCAGCTTTGCGTTCAGCGTCACGGTGCGACCGGCGAGCCGCGCTTCGATCAGTGGCGCCGTGACGACCGGCGGGCGCACCTCAGGCGGAGGGCTGGGCGGGTCGGTGACGACGATCTCTCGCGTTGTTCGCGCGGCGTTCCCGAACAGGTCGGCCGAGGTCGCCGTGACGGTGTAGGTAGCGGCCCGTGTGTACGCGTGCGTGACGCTCGCCCCGGTTGCCGCCGCTCCATCACCGAAGTTCCAGCCGGTCGTCAGCGACGGTGCGAACGTGTCGACCGCGTCGGCCGTCATCGGCACCGGTTCACCGGTCGTCGCCGATTCCGGCACGGTCACCGACCGCTGCTCTGGTGCGGTCGCGTCACCGACGACGACCTCGAGGTGGCGGTTCGTTCCGGCATCGGCGCGGGCCCAGGCGATCGCCGGGTTGCCAGCGTTGTCCAAGGCCAGGGACGGCGGCGCCGCGGCCATCGACAGGACGCCGCCGTAGCCGGGGTCGGCCTCGGTGAAGTCGTCCGACCCGTCCGGGCGGAAGACCAGGTCGCCGGCGACGCCGGTCACGGCGAAGTCGGTCTGGACACGCGAGAAGTTGACGCCGCCGGGATCTGCCGCCATGAACGAGATCGCGATGTCGTAGTTGTCGTTGACAGTGAGTGCCGGTCCGCCGGAGAAGCGGGTTCCGGCGTCCAGCGTCTCGAGCGGTGACCACTGGCCGGTCTCTGCGTCACGGGTCCGCATCCGTGCGCGGCTGGTCGGGTACATGACGTTCGGGTCGGCGTCGAACGTGAGCGTCTGCATCACGAGGACGACGTCGCCGTCACGATCGCTGGCGACCTGGCTTAGGATCGCGTTCCAGCCCGGTGCGGTCGCGATCACGGTGCTCCAGGCGGCGCCGGGATCGGCGTCGACCGAGGTCGCCTGCGGCGTGAAGTCGGTGCCGCGGGTCCAGGCGGCGGTCGCGGCGCCGTCCGGCGTCGTCGCCACCGACAGGAACTCAGGGCCGGCGCCGTCGGTGTCGAGCGTCGCCGGAGCGCCCCATGTGCCGTGCTCGCCGTCGTAGCGCGCCGCCATCACCGCGTGGTCCGAGGTGCCGTCGAGGTTCTTGCCCCAGACGACCGTCGCGTCGCCGGCGGCGTTGGTCGACAGTGCGACCTGGCCCGGATGGTCGTTGCCGGGATCGACGTCGGTCGGGGCGCCCCAGGTCGCCGTGTTCGCGTCGCGGATCCGTACGCGGATGCAGTCGCCACCGTGGTAGCTGCTGTAGGCGAGCATCACTCGGCCGCCGCTGAGCGCCTTCACATCGGCGCCGTGGACGCCCTCGCCGCTCACGACCTCGGCCGCCTCGGACCATGTCCCGCTGCCGGCAAGCCGGGTACGGGCCTTGATCGCCTCGCTGCCGCTGACCCTCCAGACGACCGTGAGGTTGCCTGCGTCGTCATAGGTGAGCCAACGACCCCGCGTGTAGACCGACTCGCCCGCAGGCGATACCGGATTGGGTGCCGTCCACTCGCCGCTCGGTGTCCGCTCGGTGAGGTAGAGCCGATCGCCGGTGCCGTCCGACTGGGTGTATGCGATGACGCGCTGATCGCCGCGCGCGGCGATCAGCGGTTGGTCGAGCGTAGAGTCGCTCGGGGAAAGCGCGATCGATGGGTTGAACCCGACCGCCTGTGCTGAGATCGGCAACCCGGCGAGCATCGTCGCCACGGCGACGGCGCACGAACGGAACAGGGGTAGCCGACGAGGTCGCATGGTGCGCCTCACCCGCGCCGCGTCGTCAGCGTTCGGCTCTTGACCTGGCCGCCGCTGACGGTCACGCGGAGCTTGGTGCGCAGCGACGGGGTCTTCTTGAGCGTCGTCCGGCCGGTGGCGCGGCAGGCGCCGCCGGCGGTCGCGAGCTTGAGGTTCGTGCGGTAGCGCTTGCCGCCGAAGACGACCGTCGCGCTGACCTTGCCTGAGCAGACCTGACCGCGCTTCAGCGTCAGCTTGGCGTTGAACGTGATGATCCGGCCGGCGAGCCGCGCCTCGATCACCGGGGCGGCGATCGCCGGCGGCTTGACGTCCTCGACCACCGTGTCCTCGTCGTCCGCGGCCGGAGCATCGGCCGGCGGCGCCGGCGGCGCCGGCGGCGGGTCGGCCGCTGCGTCGGTGACGGTCACCTGCCTCGTCGCCGAAGTCGAGTGCCCCTGGAGATCCGAAGCCGTGATCGTCACCGTGTAGGTGCCGGCCGCCCGGTAGGCGTGGGCGGTGCTGCTGCCGGTCTCAGCGCCGCTGCCGTCACCGAAGGTCCAGGTCACCGCCGCCACGCTCGAGAAGAGGTCGAACGGGTCGACCGAGACATCAATCTGCTGACCGGTCTCGGCCGATGACGGGACGGCGATGCCGTCGAGCCGCGGCCCGCTCGCGTCGGACACCGCGAACGCACTGTGGACGGCCGGGTCGCCCATCGTCCCGTGCGGGTACACGACGAGGCCGTCGAGGTCGTCGGTGAGCGTGCCGCTCGGCGTGCCGAACTGGACGTTGACCGTGCTCGTCGTGATCAGCCCGCGATCGGACCACCCGGACGCGCCGCTCTCGCGGACCGCGAGCCCGGCCTTGAGCGTTGCGCCGTTGTCGTCGGAGCCGATGTAGGCGAGGCTGATGTCGCCGTGCGCGTTGCGCCACGGCATCGGCGCTCCGCCGAACGGGGTCACCGCCTGTGCGCTGTCCCAGGTGTTCGAGGCGCCGTTGTAGGCCCGTGCGGTGGGTGACGGGATGTAGTAGCCACCCTGGTCGTCGTACTGCTGGTAGGTGAGGACGACGTTGTCGTCGTTGTCGGACGTCAGCGCCGGGATGATCACGGCCGCGCCCGATGCCGGCGTCAGCCGTTCCGGCGTGCTCCAGTTGACGGTGCCGGGTGCGGCGACGGTCGCGTAGACAGAGTTCTCGGCGGTCGGCTGGCCGGACTGGTTGATCTGGACGTCGCCGTCGCTCCAGACCACCACGAGGGCGCCTCCGGAGGAGATCGCGCCGGCGACCTTGTTGACGCCGGCTGTCGCCGCCAGCGCCTCGGTCACACCGGAGCAGACACCGTCGCTGCCACAGCGTTTGGCGCGGACGCCCTGGTCGCCGCCTCCGGTCGAGTAGCTCCAGAACACTGCGAGCTCACCGCTGTCGTTCGAGGAGACCTGCGTGCTCCAGATGTTGAGCGCTCCCTCGTGGATCGTGTTTTCGACCGACCACGTCGCCGTCCCGGCGGCGCGCCGCGCGATGACGACGTCGTTGTCGCCGGACTCCTGGCGAATGAAGGCAAGGGCGCTCGAGCCGCCGGCGAGCGCCGTCGCCGTCCCGCCGTAGACGCCGTCGGTCTGCGGGACCATGTCGTTGAGGCTCCAGCTGTCCCACTCGGTCTCGCCGGACAGCAGCGTGTCGACCTCGGTCTCGTTCCCGGCGTTCCAGATCACCGAGAAGCTGCCGTCCCGGTTCGCCTGCACCTGCGCGTTGTCACCGACATCCTGGCCGGCGGGAGAGAGCCACTCCGCCGCGCCCCAGGTTCCGTTCGCGTCGCGAACACGGACGCGGAGGCGCCGGTTCGAGCCGTCGATCTGGAACCAGCCGGCGAGGATCCGGTCGTCGGTTCCGAGCACGGCGATGCCCTGTCCCGCGACCTCGCCGGCGGTCGACAGCTGCTGTGTTGCGGTCCACGACGGCGGGGCAGCGGTTGCGGCCGCGGGAGCGGTCGCGATCACGGCAGCGGTCAGAAGTAGGGCACGGGCGATCGACACGGGGCTCATCGCCTGATCCATCGGCATTCGGCCGCGCCCGGTCGAGCGATCTGGACGATCGGCCGGTTCGGCCGCCTGCTAGCCGCGGCGGGTGGTCAAAGTCCGGCTCTTGGCCTGCTTGCCGGAGATCGTGACACGCAGCTTGGTACGCAGCGACGGCGTCTTCTTCAGTTTGATCGTGCCGGTTGCGCGACATGCGCCGTTCTTGGTCGCGAGGCGCAGCGTGGCCTTGTAGCTGCGGCCGCCGAAGGCGGTGGTCGCCTTTACGGTGCCGCTGCAGCGCTTGCCCTTCTTGAGCGTGAGCTTGGCGTTGAGTGTGATCGTGCGGCCGGAGAGGCGGGCCTCGATCACCGGCGGGATGACGACCGGCCGGTTGTCGTCATCGCCCGAGTCGTTATCGCTCGGCGGAGCGGGCGGGTCGCTGACGGTGATCGTGCGGGTGGTCGTGGTCGGTTGACCTCTGCCGTCGGTCGCGCGGACGGTGACCGTGTAGGTGCCCCCGGCCGCGTAGGTGTGGCCGGCCTGCTCGCCGGTCGCGGCGCTGCCGTCGCCGAACTCCCAGCGCACCGACGCGACATCGGACCAGCGGTCGTCGGCCGAAACCGACACCGGGACGCGCTCGCCGGCGGTCGCGGCTGCCGGGACGCTCAGGTCGCTGAGCGCCGGGCCTGCGCCGTCACCGAGGGAGACCATCACCGTTCCGTCGGACTGTGCCCAGGCCATCACGACGTTGCCCTCGTCGTCGCCGCTGAAGCCCAAGCCGGCCATCGCGTAGACCGGCTCACCGTCGAAGCTCTTGGCCATCGACCACTCGCCGCTGTCCGGATCCCAGGCGGCCACGCCGGCTGTGACAGACATGATCGATGGGCCGAACGGCAACGCGGCGTAGACGGTCCCGTCGGGCCGGGCGGCCGGTTCGAGCATGCCGCTGAAGATGCCGGTGCCGAGCGGTGCGACCTGCGCCGACCACCCGGTCTCGCCCGCTCGAAGCACGCTGGCGTAGCCGACGAGGTCGGCGCCGGTGCCCGCGAGGCCGGTCTGGACGAAGTCCCCGCGTGCCGTCAGCGTCAGGCCTGGGGCCGCGCCCGACTGGTAGATGAGGTCGGGCGGGTTCCAGCTGCCGTCGGCCGAGCGGACGACACGCCGGGCTCCGACGTCGCCGCCCATCTGCTCGAGCCAGAGCAGCACGGCGGTTCCATCGTCGCGGATCCTGCCTGCGGTCGGGAAGAAGCCGGCGGCTTCCCCGGAGATCGTCGTGACGTCACCCCACGCGGCATCCGTTGTCGACCGTGACCTGGCGCGCATCACATGGTGTCCGGAGCCGCCGCTCGTGTCGGTCCAGGCGGCGATCTGCTCGCCGTCGCCAGCCGCGTAGACCCGGGCGCCGCCCGCGTTGTCGGTTCCGGGGGAGGCGTAGGCCGGCGTGTCGAAGCCGCTGGCGCCCCGCTGGCGGACCGCCACCGCAGCCCGTGAGGTCGACCCGTCGTTCTCGGTCCAAGCGGCAAAGACCCGGCCCGCGCCGTCGGCCGCGAGCGAAGGCCCCCACGAGCCGTTCACGTCTCCGAGCTGGTCGGACTCCCACTGCTGCGAGTCGGCGAGGAGCATGGCGACCGTCACCCTCGTGACGCCGCCGTTCGAGACTTGGCCGGCGATGAGGAAGTCGCCGTCAGAGGAGGCGACGGCGGTGATGTTGCTGACGTCGTCGCCGGTGAGGACCGGCTCCTGGGGCCGCCAATCGCCGCCGGGGTCGCGGACCGCGACCATGAACGACTGCCCCAGCTCCCAGCCTGCGATCAGCCGGCCCTGCGGCGTCGCTCGCACGTTGACCGGGGCGTTGTCGAGGGTCCCGACCGCCTGCGGCGTCTCCCAGACCGGCTGCGGCAGCTCGGCGGCGGCCTGCGCGGTGGCAGCCGTCGCTGTCAGCGCGGCCGTAGCCACGAGCGAGCAGAGCAGGGGGAACCGGCGCGCAGGCATCGCTCATGAGGTCGGCAGGCCGAGCGCTGCGGTCGAGCGCAACTGGACGCCCGTCGGATCTGCGTCAGCGACCGGCGACGTCGAGCGCGAATCGCGCGAGCTCGATCGGAAGGGGAGCGGCGCTGCCGTCGGCACGGCGCTCCGAGGCGGTGCCGACGTCGAGGTGCGAGTGCCCGTCGATCACGATCGTCCGCTGGCCTGCCGGTGCGGCGCCCATCGCGGGTGCGAGGCCGCGGCCGGCGTCGAGGTTGAGCACCGGGCGTCCGTTGACGCCGGCGGGGTAGCGCGCCTGCGCGAGCCCGCCGCTTCGGTCACCGAACCCGAACGCCGTCAGGTCGGTGACGATCCGCGTCGGGAAGTACTGCTCGAGGAAGTCGACGTCGTCGCCGGCGATCGCCCGCGCGAACTGGCGCATGTCGGTGACCTCGTCTCCGGGGGCGCTGTAGGGCCGGCCGTCGGGAGCGAGCAGCGGCGGCTCGGCGAGCGTCTGCTGCCAGTCGCGCCAGCGGTAGACCGGCGCCGACGGGCCGTACGCGGACGGCGCGCCGAGGCGGCCGCCGCCGAAGACCCCGAGCGTCACCGGTGCGCCGAACGGCACCGGGAAGTCCTTCGCGGCGATCGGCCCACCGGCCGGCATCCCGAGCCCGGCGCGGAGAATCGTGATCGGCGAGGAGTTGTCGTCGAAGACCGATGCGAGCGCGGCGGTGTTCGTCGCGCGCAGCGTGCGGATGTCCGGCTGCCCGGTCAGCGCCTGGATCCAGTTGCCGGAGAGCAGCAGCCCGAGCGCCGAGTTGAAGTTGTCGTTGCGCGGTAGCTGGCCGATCAGCGACGAGGTCCCTTCCGGTGCCAGCTCGGCGGCGAGGCCGAGGATCGGCACGATCTGGAAGACCTCTGCGGAGAACGGCGGGCCGCCGGTGATCGTCGGCGCGCCGCCGGTCGCCCCGGCGAGGCCGTCGTTGAGGCCGAGTGCGGTCGTCAGCGGGTTCGGGTCGCCGCCCGTCGGGATCCTCGAGTCGAGCGTGAAGAAGCCGGCGCACTGCTTGCCTCCGGCGTCATTCGTCGTCTTCGGGTCGCCGTCGAAGTCCCAGCTTGCGAGCGCGCCGGTCAGCGGTCCGCCGAGCGAGTGCCCGCCGCAGATCAGCTTCTTGGTCCGGTACGACTCGGGCAACTCGCTCGTGATCACCGAGACCTCGTCGCGGACGGTCTGCGCGAGTCCGACGCGGCTCAGCCAGGCGGTGCGGGCGCCGCTGGCGATCCCGGCGAACCGGCGTCCGCCGACCTCGCGATCGCCGAACGCGTAGTCGAACGCAAGCTGTGGGTCACGCGCGGCGCGGGCGCTGAGCACGCCCCAGTGATCCTCGAGGCAGTTCGAGCGGCGCTCGAGCGCCCAGAACTCGAGCTTCTTGCCGGCGGCGGCCGCGGCGCGGATCGTGTTGCGGCCGGTGATCTCGATCGACTCGGCGCCGGCGAGGATTCCGGGCATCGCGATCAGCACCGCATCGCTCTTGGTCGCCCGGCGTGGGCCGTTCGCGCTGCGCAACCGCAGGTAAGCGAGCGTGTCGCAGACCGCCGGATGCGCCGGCGTACCGGCCGGCATCGGCGCGTCGATCCGGACGACGCTCGCGCTGACGCCGTCGCCGCGCGATGGCAGTGGCGATTCGGTCCGCGCGGCGAACGCGGAGGCCGGGGCGAGCAGCGCCGTCAGCGCAGCGGCGATCGAAAAACGGAGCGTCGGCACGGCGCGAGCCTACACTCGACTTAGGGGTTGGTGGAGGAGGCCGCTAGGCGACGGAGCCGACCACGGACGTCGACCAGTCGACGACGCTCGTCGGCTTGACGACGTGCTTGCCGAAGCCGAGTTCCTTCGGCGACAGCCCGAGGGCGAGGCCGACAAGCTGCGGCAGGTGCAGCACCGGCATGTTCAGGTTCGGGTTGCCGGCGTAGCTCTTGGCGAGCGGCTGCTGCATGTCGAGGTTGAGGTGGCAGAGCGGGCAGGGCGTGACGAGGCAGTCGGCCTCCGCGTTCTGCGCGTCGGTCAGGTGGCGGCCGGCCTGCGTCAGCGACGCTTCCTTGTTCATCGTGATGATCGGGAAACCGCAGCACTTGTGCGAGCCGGCGTAGTCGATCACGGTGCCGCCGAGCGCCTCGATCACCATCCCGAGGTACTGGTCACGCGGGTTCTCGTCGTCGATCCCGAGCCGGTCGGTCGGGCGGACGATGTAGCAGCCGTAGAACGGCCCGACGCGCAGGTCGGTCAGTGGCCGCTTGACGCGCGACTTCAGCTCGTCGAGACCGAGTTCTTCCACGAGCACCCAGAGGAAGTTCTTGTTCGCGAGCGCGCCCGACTCGTAGTTCAGGTCATACGTCGCCAGCGTCTCGTTGACCTGGCCGCGGTACTCGGCCGAGGCGTCGAGCCGCTCCTGCGACTCGCCCTGCGCGCCCTGGCAGGTCGAGCAGATGTTCATCATCACGTCGGCGCCCTCGACCTGCTGGGCGAGCGCGAACGTGCGCGCGTTGAGCGTGTCGGCGAGCTCCTGGTTGTGCTCGGCGATCACGCCGGCGCCGGTGCAGCAGGCGCGATCGAGCGGGACGAGCTCGATGTCGAGCATTGGTGCGACCTTCGCCATCGAACCGTGCAGCTCCGGAGTGAAGCCGCGGCTCACACAGCCGGGCCAGTACGCGACCTTCATGCCTTCGCCTCCTCGGAGACGTTCTCCGCGTTGTCTTCGTCTGTACCTGAGATGTACAGGTTGAACTCGTTGCGCTCGTCGCGGCCGTGGATGGTGTCGTAGATGTCGCGGACCTCGCGGATGTCCTTCGAGTCGAGCTTGTGCGCGATCAGCGCCGTGCGCGGCGTGACCTTCCCGCGCAGCAGCGCCTTCGTCAGGAACGGGAGCGTGGAGACGATCTCCTTGACAGCCTTCGGGTGGAACTTCGCGAGGGCGCTGTCGGCGACCAGCGACCTCGGCACGACCTCGGCCTCGGCAAGCAGGCCGTACTTGCCGACCAGCGTGACGAACGCCGACTCGTGGCGCTCGCCGTTGTTCTGGTCTTCGATGTGGTGATCTTGGCCGGCGCGGCGGCGCAGGCGCATGATCTGGTTCATCGGCGCGACGCCCTTCGGGCATGTCTCGATGCACTTGAAGCAGTGCGTGCAGTCGTAGATGCCGTGCGGATCCTCGGCGAGGTCCTTGAGGCGCTCGGCCTGCATCGCGTCGCGTGGGTCACCAACGAAGCGGTAGGCCTTCGCGAGCGCGGCCGGGCCGACGAACAGCGGGTCGACTTCGAGCGAGAGGCAGTCACCGACGCAGGCACCGCACTGGATGCAGGCCATCGTCTGGGTCACGTCGACCATCGAGAGCCGGTCGACGATGTACTCGCGCTCGGGCACCGGCTCCTTGCCGATCAGCCACGGGGTGACGCGCTGGATCTTCTTCCAGTGGACCTCGTCCATGTCGACGACGAGATCCTTGATCACCGGCATGTTGCCGAGCGGCTCGATCTCGATCACGCCGTCCTCGCCGGCGCTCTTCTTGGCGTGGTCGAGGTGGGTGTGGCAGGCGAGCCCGGCCTTGCCGTTGACCTTCACTCCGCAGGAGCCGCAGATCGCGCCGCGGCAGGAGCAGCGGATCGCGATCGAGCCGTCGGTCTCGTTGCGCGCTTGAAGGATCCCCTCGAGGACCGAGCGGTGCGGCTCGAGCGAGACGGTGTGCTCATCCCAGTAAGCGGGCTTCCCGGATTCGGGGTCGTAGCGGCGGATCCGGAGCGTGAACTCCTCGGCAACCCGGCTCACGGGGGCAGGCGCGGACGACATCTAGTACTTCCTCTCTTCGGGCTGCCACTGGGTGACGGTCACGGGCGCTTCCCCAATCTCAGGGCCGTCGCCATTCTTCGTCAGCGTGATGTGCTTCATCCATTCCGCGTCGTTGCGGTCCGGGTAGTCCGAGCGCGACTGCGCGCCGCGCGACTCCTTGCGCTCGAGCGCGGCGGTCACGATGCACTCCGAGACCTCGAGCATGTACCCGAGCTCGATCGCGCCGAGCACGTCCTGGTTGAAGATCGTGCCCTTGTCGTCGACGTAGGCGGTCTTCGCCTCGTCCTTGAGCCGCTTGACGACCTCGAGCGCGTGACTGAGGCCCTCCTCGTTGCGGTAGACCGCGACGTTGCGGTTCATCTCGGTGCCGAGCTCGTCCTTGATCTGCGAGACGCGCTTGCCGGTCTTCGGCCGATCGGTGATCGCCTGGATCTGCGCCTCCTCGTCGGCGAGGCGGCCGTGGCCGGGCGAGTCCGGCATGTCGAGCCCGTGCGCGCGCTCGGCGGCGTGCTCGCCGGCGCGGCGGCCGAAGATCAGCGTGTCGAGCAGCGAGTTCGCGCCGAGGCGGTTGCCGCCGTGGACCGAGACGCAGGCCGCCTCACCGGCGGCGTACAGCCCGGGGATCTCGGTGGCGCCGTTGACGTCCGTCTTGATGCCGCCCATCGTGTAGTGCTGGCCGGGGCGGATCAGGATCGGCTCGCGGGTGATGTCGACGCCGGCGAAGTCCTTGCCGATGTTGACGATCTCGCGCAGCGCCTCGAGCGTGCGCTTCTTCGGCACGACCGTGATGTCGAGGTAGATGCCCTCTTTGTTCGGTCCGGCGCCGCGGCCCTCGTTGATCTCGGTCTGCTCGGCGCGGCTCACGACATCTCTAGAGGCGAGCTCGAGCTTGTTGGGCGCGTACTTGTGCATGAAGCGCTCGCCCTCGCCGTTGATCAGGTGCGCGCCCTCGCCGCGGGCGCCCTCGGTGATCAAGAGTCCGTTCTCGACCAGGCAGGTCGGGTGGTACTGGATCATCTCCATGTCCATCAGCGGCGCGCCGAGCGCGTACGCCTGGGCCATGCCGTCACCGGTGCAGATCAGGCCGTTCGTCGTCGGCTTGAACGCCTGGCCGGCGCCGCCGGTCGCGACTATCACGTTCTTGGCGGTGAAGACCTCCATCGCGCCGGTGCGGATGTCGCGGGCGATGCAGCCGATGCAGGCGCCTGTCTCGTCCTGCAGCAGCGAGGTCGTGAACCACTCCTCGTAGCGGTCGACCTTCTCGTGGTACTTCATCAGCTGCTCGTAGAGCACGTGCAGGATCGCCTGGCCGGTGATGTCGGCGACGTAGGCGGTGCGCTTCATCGACGCGCCGCCGAAGGCGCGCAGGTCGAGGTTGCCGGTCTCGTTGCGGTGGAAGGTGACGCCGATGTGCTCGAGATGCATGATCTCGTCGGGCGCCTCGGAGCACATGACCTCGATCGCGTCCTGGTCGCCGATGAAGTCAGAGCCCTTGACGGTGTCGTAGGCGTGCGAGCGCCAGTCGTCGGCCGGGTTGATCGCCGCGTTGATGCCGCCGGCGGCGGCGACCGAGTGCGAGCGCACCGGGTGGACCTTGCTCATGATCGCGACGGTCGCGCCGGCGTCTGCGGCGGCGGTGGCGGCGCGCTGGCCGGCGAGGCCGGCGCCGAGTATCAGGACGTCGTGTTGGGGCATCGAACTGGCAACTCTATAGACGCGCCGCCGCGGAGAACCCGCTGAAATGCTGGGGGTTGGTGTTAGGTACCCCTAACCCCAACCCCAGCTGAACGGCTGGGGCTGTCAGCGGACGCGGAGGGCTTGGCGGACGCGGTCGACGGTTACGAGCCCGCGCAGGCCGCCGGCCGCGTCGACGACCGGGACGACGCCCCACTGCTGGAGTCGCTCCGATTTCAGCAGCTGCTCGAGCGGCGTCTCACCGGGGATCTGCTCGGGCCCGGGGCCGTGGTCGGCGATCAGGTCGGCGGCGGTCAGCATCGGCCGGCCCTGGGCGAGCGCGTGCTCGAGGTGGTCGCGCGGGACGACGCCGATGAAGACCCCGGCGCCATCGATCACCGCCGCGGCCGGCGGTGTGTCGGGCGCGCGCGGGTAGGAGTCGAGCGCGTCGGTCGCCGTCGTGAGGTCGGCGAACGTCGGCGGCTCGCGATCCATCACGTCCTCGGCGGTGACGCCGGTCAGCCGCTCGTGGAATTCGCCGACCATCACGGCGCCGCGGGCGCCCTGCGCGAGGAACCAGCCGAGCAGCATCAGCGAGAAGCCCGCGATCGAGTCGCTCGTCCACAGCAGGACGAGCCCGCCGGTCGCGATCAGCAGGCCGAACGTGCGCCCGGCGATGCCGGTCAGCCGAGTCGCACGGCCGCGGCTGCCGGTCAGCTTCCAGATCACCGCCTGCGCCATCCGGCCGCCGTCGAGCGGATAGCCGGGCAGCAGGTTGAAGAGCAGCAGGCCGCCGTTGATCAGCGCGAGCCAGGAGCCGAGGACGACGAGCGCGCTATCGGTCTCGGTGCCAGCGAGCGCTTCCGTGAGCGACATCCCGTCCGGCGCGGCGGCGGCCGTCAGCAGCAGGCAGAGCGCGACGAGGACGACGTTGACCGCGGGGCCGGCCGCGGCGATCAGGAACTCCTCGCGCGCCCGTTCGGGCTCGCGCGAGAGGTGTGTGAAGCCGCCGAGCACCCAGAGGTCGATGCCGATCACGTCGATGCCGAAGCGGCGGGCGGTCAGCGCGTGGCCGAGCTCGTGCAGCGCGACCGACGCCGAGAACGCGAGCGCCGCGGCAGCGGCGAGGCCGAACAGCTCGCCCTGTGACGCCGACGGGATCCACTCGTCGAAGTTCGTCGTCAGGAAGACGATCGCGAGCCCGAGGAAGACGAACCAGCTCGGCGCAGCGCCGATCCGCACGCCGAAGACGTGCGCCAGCGGCATGGTCTGCGGGCGGCGCATCGGGATCATTGTGACGCGCACGGCGCTCGCCTGCGACCCGTGCCGGTCAGGTGCGCTTCGCGAGCACGGCGCGAGCCGCGATCTGCCTGCCGTCGATCGACAGCTTGACCGCCGCGGACCTCGCCGGCGCCTTCCGCAGCTTGATCGTGCCCTTGGCCACGCACGCGCTCCTGCCGGCGATCGTCGTTCGCACCAGCCGCAGCGTGGCCCGGTACGTACTGCCGCCCACCCGCGTGCGTCCTCGAACCGTGCCCGAGCACCGGGCGGACGCCCGCAGGGCGACTCGAGCGTTGACCGTCAGCGTCTTGCCTTTGAGGACGAGGTCGAATGCGGGGCGCGGGGCGAGGAGGTGAGGCGCGGGGGCCGGCGCCGGCGTCGGCGCGGGCTCCGGGGCGGTCTGCTCCGGCGCGCTCGCCGGCGGCTCGCCGGCCGGCGGCCGGGCGCTGCGGTCACCGGTGAGGTCGGCGGCGTAGACGGGGTTGCCGGGGCCGGCGTCGTTCCAGGCGAACGCGAGATCGCCGAAGCGGTTGCCGTCGATCGACGCCGGGCCGACGTCGAACGAGGCGTTCGAGACGATCTCGGTCGGCGCCGAGAACGCCGCGCCGAACGTGGGGCGCGTGGCGTGACCGGCGCCAAAGACGGTCATGTCCGGCGAGTAGCTCCAGAGCGCGTTGGTCGTGCCCGAGATCGTCGGGAAGACCTTGCCGTAGGCCGACACGGCGCCGTACGGCGACATCAGCGCGAGCCCGGTCCACGAGCCTGCGGCCGGCCGATCGGCGCTGAAGTTCGCCATCAGCGCGCCGGCCTCGGGGGCGTTCAGCTTCATCACGGTAACTGTGACGTTGCTGTCCTCATCGGCGACGACCTGGCTGACCCACACGCGCTCGCCCGGCTGCGTGATCGAAACCGGGGTGCCCCAGCCGCCGCTGGCGCTGCGGGTGTTGGCGCGGAGCGTGTCGGGGCCGTCGCCGCCGGTTTCGTCGAGGTCGTAGACGGCGGTGACCTCACCGTTCGGCGCGGCGGCGACGTCGATGTTGAACGACCCGTACGCGAGGTCCTCGACGGTCTGCGGAGGATCCCAGTCCGCCGCCGCCGACCCGAGCCGCGCGCTCGTCACCGTCGCCGCGTCCGGCTGCTGGTGCCGGCGCGAGTAGACGGCCGTGACGTCGCCTGTGTCGTCGGCGTCGAGCGCGAACGCCTGGAACGTGTCGTCCCCACCGCCGTTGTCGTCGACGACCAGCTCGGGACCCCAACCGCCGTCGAAGACGCGTGAGCGCATCGCCGCCGAGTAGTCGCCCCAGACTGCGACGAACGTGCCGTCGGGGCGGCCGACGATGTCGCGGTCGCCGATGTTGCCGGCCCCGTCGAGCTGCTCGGCCGGGCCGAAGGTCGCCGAGCCGGCAGGCCTGACCGCCGCCTCGATGTGGGTCTGGGGATTGGTGAGCCAGGTGACCGCGACCGAACCGTCCCCTGCCGCAGCGATCCGATAGTCGTTGCGGCTGACGTTCGTGCCGTCCGCGGAGATCGGCTCAGGGTCGCTCCAGGTGGTCTCGCCGGCGAGCCGGGTCGCGGCGGTCATGCGCCAGTCGCTTCCGTCCTGCTGGTACCAGATGACGGTCGTCGAGCCGTCTGGTGCTGAGACGACCTGGGGGCCGTAGACGGTCGCCCCGTCATCCGAGATCTGGACGGGCGCGCGCCATCCACCGGCGGCCGCGGCCTGTGGCAGCACGACACAGGCGAGCAGGGCGGCGAGGACGGTCGCGCGCAGGCGGGCGTGGGCAGACGCAGGCATGAGCGTTCCATCGGCAGCTGCGTCCGATCGGCCTGTCTGCGAGGGTGAGGATGCGATGGATGTCCACGAGCTCGTTGCCCGCTATGCGGCCGGGCTGTTCCCGATGGACGACGGAGATGCCGATCCGCCGCCGCCCGAGCTGCCGTGGTGGGCGTGCGACCCGCGCGCCGTCTTCGAGCTCGACGACGCGTCGTTGGACGCGTTCGACCGGCGGCTGCGGCGGTCGCTGCGGGCCGCCCAGCCCGGCTGGCGCCTGACGACCGACACGAATTTCGAGGCGGTGCTCGACCGCTGCGCGCGCCCTCGCGGCGAAGGCGACGGCGTCTGGCTGACGCCGCGAATGCGCGAGCTGTACCGGACGCTGCGCGAGGCCGGGCTCGCCCACACGTTCCAGCTCGTCGACGACAACGACGCGCTCGTCGCCGGCATCGTCTGCGTCGCGCTCGGCCGCGCAGCGATGCTCGAGTCGATGTGCCACACCGTCCCGCACGCCGGCAACGTGCTGCTCGCGCGGACGCTGCGAGCGCTCGCCGGTGCCGGCTGCCAGCTCTGTGACATCCAGACACCGACCGACCACACGCTGCGGCTCGGCGCACGGCTGATCCCGCGCGCCGAGTACGAGGCGCGGCTCGCCGCGGCGCTCAGGCCGCCCGGGACGGCGGACTCAGCCAGCTGAGCGGTGCAGGTCGACGACTGAGGCGGCGTCCTCGTCCTCGTCGTCCGGCGGCCGCGGGTCGTCCTCGGGCTGGTGGCGCGTGACCCAGTCCTCCAGCGCCGACGGAAGCCGCGTGCGGCGATTGCCCCAGTGGACCATCACCTGCGAGCGGGCGACGAGGTCGTGCAGGCAGCGGAGGTCGTCGCGAAGCAGGCCGATCAGGAAGCCGATGCCCAGCACCGTGCTGAAGGGGAAGGCGAGCGCGCGGACGGCCGCGTGCCTGGCGCTGAGCGGGCCACCGCTCGTCGAGGAGATCCGCAGCCCCATCAGCGCCTTGCCTGGCGTGCGGCCTGTGATCGTGACCGAGCCCCAGAGGTAGAGGAACCACCAGACCATGTAGACGCCGAACCAGATCGGGCCGCCGGTCGCGTAGTCCGAGAGCTGCCGGTTCGTGAACAGCTCGAACAGCGACCGCGCGAGCAGGTTGCCTGCGCTGAACAGCAGCGCGACCATCGCGGCGTCGGCGAAGAAGGCGAGGCTGCGCGCGAGCGGGCCGGCCGGCCAGCCGGAGGCGTCGACCTTGCCGTCGACCCGGACGGCCGGGCGGACCGGCCGCCGCGCGACGCGGTCGGCAGCGCGCTCGATCAGCACATCGATCCCGAGGATCTGGCGGCGGGCCATGTCGAGCGTCGCCGAAGCGACGCTCGTCGTCGCCTCGCTGACGATCTTGTCGATCTCGGCGCGCTGGACGATCGCCGGGATGTCGACCGATTCGATCTGCTTGTCGAGGTCGATCCGCGAGACGAGCGCATCGATGTCGATCCGGTCGACGACGGCCGCGATGTCGATCCGCTCGATCACGCCGGGCACGTCGATTCGCCGCACGACCTCCGCGACGTCGATCCGCTCGATCACGCCCGGCACATCGATCCGCTCGACGACGTCGGCCACGTCGATCCGGCGGACCACGTCAGCCACATCGATCCGCTTGACCAAATCGTCGACGTCGATCCCGCGTACGAGCTCGGCGACATCGATCCGGCCGACGAGCGCGGCGATGTCGATGCCGCCGACCAGCTCGTCGAGGTCGATCCGCGCCACCAGTGCGTTCATGTCGATCCGCGAGACCAGCGCGTTCACGTCGACGCCGGCGAGCAGCCCGTTGAGGTCGAGGTCTGCGAGCAGCGCGTTGACGTCGGCGCCGTCGAGCAGCGCGTTCACGTCGATCCGGGTCAGCAGCTCGTCGACGTCGACCTGTGCGAGCAGTGCGTTGATGTCGATCCGGCGGACGAGGTCGTCGATGTCGAGCCGCTGCGCCAGCGAATCGACGTCGATCCGCTCGACGAGCGCCTCGACGTCGACGCGCTCGATCACTTGGTCGGGGTCGACGGCGTCGACCGCCGGCGAGATCAGCGCGCCGAGCAGGCGGCTCGCGGGGGATCGCTCCTCAGCCATGCGGCGACACTACGCGACCGGCGCGTGCCGGTCGACGATCGCGCGGGTGTCGAACCCCGCCGGCAGCGTGCCGTAGTGCAGGCCGCCGTCGCCCGACAGCCTCGTCGCCACGAACGCGTCGGCGACCTGCTGCGGCGCGTGACGGAGCAGCAGCGACGCCTGCAGCGCCACTGCCAGCTTCTCGACGACCCGGCGCGCCCGAACCTCGAGCGTCGCCGCGTCGGTGAACTCACCGGGCAGCGCGGCGACGAACGCGTCGTAGCGCGCGTCGGCGCCGGTCGCCTCGCCGAGCTCGTCGAGCAGCACCTCCAGGGAGGCCGGCGCCTTGATCAGCGCGCGCAGCGTGTCGAGCGCCATGATGTTGCCCGAGCCCTCCCAGATCGAGCACAGCGGAGCCTCGCGGTAGATCCGCGGCATCCCGGTGTCCTCGACGTAGCCCGGCCCACCGAGGCACTCCATCGCCTCGAACGCGTGGTTTGGGAAGCGCTTGCAGACGTGGTACTTCGCGACGGGCGTCGCCAGCCGGGCGAACAGCGCCGCCCGCTCGTCGCCGGCGGCGACCTCGTCGTAGGCGCGGCAGAGCCGCAACGCGAGCGCGGTCGCCGCTTCGGACTCGACCGCGAGGTCGGCGAGCACGGTCGTCATCAGCGGCTGGTCGATCAGCGTCTTGCCGAAGGCGCTGCGGTGCTGCGTGTGCCAGATCGCCATCGCGGTCGCGGCGCGCATCCCGGCCGCAGAGCCGATCACGCAGTCGAGCCGCGTGTGGGCGACCATCTCGATGATCGTCGCGACACCTCGCCCGGGCTCGCCGAGCATCCGGCCCCAGGCGCCGCGCAGCTCGATCTCCGAGCTCGCGTTCGAGTGGTTGCCGAGCTTGTCCTTGAGCCGCTGGATCTGGAAGCCGCGGTTGCGCTCGCCGTCGGGCGTGAACTGCGGCACCGCGAAGCAGCAGAGGCCCTCGTCGGTGTAGGCGAGCATCAGGAAGAGATCCGACATCGGCGCGCTGCAGAACCACTTGTGCCCGGTCAGGAGGTGCTCGGCGCCCTCGCCGCCGCCGTTCAGCGGCTCGGCGCGGGTCGTGTTGGCGCGCACGTCCGAGCCGCCCTGCTTCTCGGTCATCGACATCCCGCAGATCGCGCCGGGCTTCTCGCTCGCGGGGCGGAGCGCACCGTCGTAGCCGGTCGCGGTCAGCCGTGGGATCCACTCCTCGGCGATCTCCGGCGTGTGCCGAAGCGCCGGGATCGCGGCGAACGTCATCGTGATCGGGCAGCCGAACCCGGCCTCGGCCTGCGTGCCGGACATGTAGATCGCCGCGCGCGCGACGTGAGCCCCCGGTCGCGGGTCGTTCCACGGCAGCGCGTGCATCTCGTCGGCGACGCCGCGCGCCATCAGCTGGTGGTAGGCGGGGTTGTAGTCGACGCGGTCGATCCGCTCGCCGGTCGCGTTGTGCGAGCTGAACCGTGGCTTGTCGCGGTTGGCCTCCGCGCCCCACTGCTGCGGCTCGCCGCCCCAGAACGCACCGACGCCGGCGGCGCGGTCGTGCGCCCAGCCGCCGCCCTCGCGAGCGACCCCCTCGACCAGCGCGGCGTGGTCGAGGTAGAGGTTGCGGCCCGTCAGCGCCGGGACCTGGTTCGTGACGTCGTGGGTGGCTTGGTCGGCGCTGCCTGAGACGGTCATCGACATGCGCTCAGTGTCGCATGCCGGTCGCGCTCTCGTCAGCCGCGGCGCGTCGTCAGCGTCCGGCTCTTGACCTGTTTGCCGGCGACCGTGATCCGCAGCTTGGTACGCAGGCTCGGCGTCTTCTTGAGGCTGATCGTGCCGGTGCCGCGGCAGGCGCCGCCGATGGTCTTCAGCTTCAGCGTCGTGCGGTAGGAGCGGCCGCCGAACGCGGTCGTCGCCTTGACCGTGCCGCTACAGCGGGCGCCCTTCTTCAAGGTCACCTTCGCGTTCAGCGAGATCGTCCGGCCGGCGAGCCGCGCCTCGATCACCGGCGCGAGCGTCTGCTTGGGCTTCTGCTCCGGTTCGTCGGCATCGTCCGGCGCCGGGGGCGGGTCGCTGACCGTCACGTGGCGTGTCTCGGTCGCGCTGTTGCCGGCGGTGTCTGTGACCGTGACGGTCACTGTGTAGGTGCCGGCGGTCGGGTAGGCGTGGGTGGCCGACGCGCCCGAGCCGGTCTCGCCGTCACCGAAGGCCCACGAGACCGAGCCGACGTCCGACCAGCGGTCGGTCGCCGAGACGGAGACCGGGACCGGGTCGCCGGTCGTCGCCGACGACGGCACCGAGACGGCCGAGACCACCGGCGCCGTCCCGTCGCCGGCCGCGAAGCCGACCCCGTGGTTGCCCGGCGTCGTGTTCTGTGACCACATCGTCGCGAGGTCGCCGTCCGCCGTCAGGGCAGCGACCGGGCTCGAGCCGTGGCCGGTCATCGAGAAGGCGTTGAAGACGGTCGCGCTTGCGCCCTCGACGTTCTCGAGCGGACCCCACGAGCCGGTCTGCGAAGACCACTCGGTCGTGGCGATGCCGAAGTCGGAGATATCGGCGATCGAAGCGCCGTCTGCGAAAACGAGGCGCACGACGCCGCGATCGTTCGAGGTCAGCGTGATCGGTGCGCCTGCGGTGCCCCGCGGCGTCCGGGCGGCCGTGGACCAGCTGCCCGAACCGGGTTCCACTACCGAGTACCAGGACTCCGCGGCGCCGGTACCGAGGTCGAGCGCCTCCCATGTCACGACGATGCGGCCCGCCGCGTCGATCGCGAGCTGCGGGATCAGCTGCAACGCGCCGCTGAGCTGGTGGTCGTCACCGAGCGAGCCGTCGGCGCCGATCGTGCGCGCGAGCGCCTCGAAGTTGCCGTTGACCGAGACGACCGCGGCGGAGCCGTCGTTCTTGAGGACGGCGTCGACCATGCCGGTACCGCCGCTTGCGACGTTCGCGAAGACCTCGGTCGGCGTGCCTGACCACGTCTCAGAACCGGCGTCCCAGCGCGAGACGTAGCCCTTGGTGACGCCAGAGGTCTGGCCTTGGGAGTAGAGGATCGCGTCGCCCGACGCGTTGAAGTCGAGAGCGAGCGAGCCGCCAACTGCGTCGACCGTCGGCACGGTGACCGGCGTGCCCCAATCCGCGGAGTTGCGTGTGCGCGTGGCGGTGCGGATCTCGTTCGGACCCGAACCCGGCACGACGTAGGCGGCGGTCACGGTGCCGTTCGGCGCCGCGGCAAAGCCGAGTCCGTAGACGCTGGTGGCGAGCGTCTCGGTGTCGCTCCAGGTGGTCGAGCCGGCGAGCATCGTCGAGGTTCTGAGGTCGGTGAAGTTCGGCGGCGCCCAGAAGGCGGTCGTGTTGCCGTCCTTGTCGACGACGAGGTCGAAGATCGCAACGTCCTCACCGGCGGGCGACACGTCCTGCGGAGCGTCCCAGGAGTCGCCGGCTCCGGAGAACCGCCGCACGACGAGCACGTCGTGACCGTTCTTGTGCTCGGCCCACGCAGCCGCGATTGTGCCGTCGTCGCCGGCCGAGATCCGGTTGTTGACCGACGCGTTCGAGAGCTGGGCGACGTCCGACCCGGGCGCGTTCAGCAGCTCCATCTCGGTCCAGCCGAACGCGCCGGCGGTGGCGGGGAAGAGGAAGGCGGCGGCGAGCAGCGCGGCGGCAGCGGGGAACAGACGACGAATCGACATGCCTTCGTGATCGGCCGGGCTACACCGCGCCGCAACTCGGCCCGCAACGATTGGACGCATGTCCGTCGAGTGGTCGGTTGGTCTCGGACGTCCGAGACCAACCGACCACTCGACGGACCCCGTGCATCGGGCCGCATTCTGGTGTACGGTCAGCGCCGGTGAGGGAGGAGATCCGGCGATGATGGTCGGGCGCGCGCTGCTCGCGATGGCGGCAGGCACCTGCGCGGTCGCCGCCGCGGCCCCGGCGCACGCCGCCGGCCCGGTGCCGGACGCGCCGAAGATCGAGGTGCTCTCGAACCGCGCCGACCTGATCTCCGGTGGTGACGCGCTGGTGAGGATCACGCTTCCGGCACGCGCCCAGACGTGGAACCCGCGCGTCAAGATCGGCAACCGCCGCGACGTGACCGATCAGCTGACGCGGACGGGCCCACGGACGATCGAGGGCGTCGTCAGCGGCTTCAAGAACGGCAAGAACCTGCTCCAGGTGCGACTGAAGGACGGCAGCGCCGCCGGCATCGTCGTCACGAACCACCCGCAGGGCGGCCCGGTCTTCGCCGGCCCCCAGATCCAGCCTTGGCTGTGCCAGAAGGGCTCGGTCGACGAGCAGTGCAACCAGCCGCCGAAGTACTCCTACGTCTACAGGTCGACCGACGTCCTGAAGATCGGGTTCCAGGACTACGACCCCGACGACCCGCCGCGTGACGTCGCAACGACGACGACCGTCAGCGGCCGTCAGGTCCCGTTCATCGTCCGTATCGAGACCGGCTACATCGCGCGCGACGAGTACAAGATCGCCACGCTGATGCGGCCCGGCGAGCGCCGGACCGGCGTGTCGTCGCAGCCGCAGTTCGCGCACCGGCTGCTCGTCACCCACGGCGGCAACTGCAACATCCAGTACGGGCCCGACGACGCTCCGAGCGTGCTCGCCGCACTCAGCGTCGGCGGTGGCGGGCTGCTCGGCGGGATCATCTCGACGATCACGAACGACCCGGCTGTCTCGGCGCTCGGCAAGGGCTACGCCGTGATGTCGACCGCGGCGTCGAACTCCGGTCACAACTGCAACCTGCAGACACAGGCCGAGTCGCTCGTGATGACCAAGGAGCGGGTAATCGAGCGCTACGGCACGCTCGACTACACGATCGGCGTCGGCTGCTCGGGCGGCGCACTCTCCCAGTACTGGGTCGCCAACGCCTACCCCGGTATCTACGACGGCATTCTGCCGACCTGCTCGTTCCCGGACGCGTGGTCGGCCGCGATCCAGGTGATGGACTACCACCTGCTGCGCAAGTACTTCGAGGAGCCGAGCCGCTGGTTCGGTGAGAACGCCTTCACCGGCGACCAGACGGCAGCCGTCTACGGCCACAACGGCCCGCTCAACGCGATCATCTCGGACATCGGCTTCTTCGAGGCGATCGTCCCCGACCGCGAGTGCGACCCGCTCAAGCCCGAGCAGATATACGACCCGAAGAAGAACATCGATGGTGTCCGCTGCTCGCTCGCCGACTTCAACCTCCACATCTTCGGGCGCCGCGACCCGGCCTCGTGGGGCGCGAACGAGAAGAAGCTCGGCTACGGGTTCGCGAACGTGCCGGTCGACAACACCGGCGTGCAGTACGGGCTCGACGCGCTACGGCGCGGCGTGATCACACGTGAGCAGTTCGTCGATCTCAACGAGAAGATCGGCGCGCTCGACGTCGACATCAAGCCGACCAAGGAGCGCCTCGACGGCGAGTCGCCGGCGCTCGCCGCCAGCTACCGGACCGGCGGCATCAACGAGGCCAACAACCTCGGCAGCACGCCGATCATCGACTGTCGCGGGCCGGACCCGGGCTTCGCGCACGACAGCTTCCGGCCGTACGCGGTCCGCGCGCGGCTCGATCGCGCGCTCGGCGGCCACGGCAACCAGGTGATCTTCAGCGGCGGGGTGCCGATCATCGGTGACACGCGCTGCAGCGCACGCTCGTTCGAGGTGATGGAGCGCTGGGTCGCCGCGATCAAGGCCGACGCGAGCGCGGCGCCGCTCGAGCAGAAGGTGCTCGCCGCCAAGCCCGCGGACGCGCGCGACGTCTGCCTCGACGGCGGCGGCAACGTCTCCTACGAGGGCCAGTGCTCGGCCGAGCTGATGCCGGTCTATGGGACGCCGCGGATGGTCGCCGGCGATCAGATCACGACCGACAAGAACAAGTGCAGGCTGAAGCCGCTCGTCCGCGGTGACTACGCGCCCATGACCTTCAGCGACGCGCAGTGGCAGCGGCTCGTCAAGACCTTCCCGACCGGCGTCTGCGACTACTCGCAGCCGGCCGTCGGCCAGCAGCCGACGGTGCCGTGGCTCGAGTTCTCAGACAGCCGCGGGCGCGTGATCACCGGTGGCCGGCCGATGGGCCCGGCGCCGGTGTCGTTCGGGATGTAGTTCCGCGAAGGAACGCTCGATCCCGCCGGCAACCACGTCGGCGTCGGGCACGTTGTGGCGGTCGGCGCAGATGCCGAACGTCAGTGAGCCGTTGTAGCTGAAGATCGCGATCCCGAGCGTGTGTTCGGCGAACAGCGGGACGAACGGGAGCGCGTCACGCATCGTCGCGCCGAACGCGCTCAGCTCGAGCTGCGGGCCCGGGACGTTCGTGATCGTGACGCCGAACATCTTGCTGTTGCCGAACAGGATCCGCGCGACGATCCCGCCGATGCCGGGCGGCCCGATGTCGGCGAGGTCGAGCCACGCTTTGCTGCCGGCCTGCTGGCTTCCAGCCTTGAGCTCGGCCTCTCGCTCGATCACGCGCTGGAGCCGCGTCAGCGGGTCGGGCTCCTCGATTGGCAGGTCGACGAGCATGTTCGTGACCTCGTTGCCGAGGTCGTGGGCGTGGTCGTCGCGCCGGATGTTGACCGGCACCTGAGCGCGGAACCCGGCGGGTGGCTCCTCGCCGCGCGCGAGGAAGAGGTCACGGAGCGCGCCCGAGCAGACGGCTAGGACGACGTCGTTGAGCGTGCCGCCGTGGGTTTGGCGCACGCGCCTGATGTCGGCGATCGAGATGCGAGCGGTCCGATAGCAGCGCGTCGCGGTCAGCTCGCCCGCGAGGCTCGTCCGTGCTGAGCCGGAGAGGTCGTCGCCGGCGAGCAGGTCGATCGCGGCTCGCGCCTTCTCGATCGCGTCACGCGGGTGGGCGACCGTCTGCGTGACTGCGCGGACGTTGCGCTTGAGCACGTCGGGGTGAAGGAAGTGACGGCTGCCGACCGGTTCGGCGTCGACGCCGTTCGAATCCTCGGCGGCGACAGCGTCGCCGAGCGCGTCGAGCACGAGGAAGGTGATGTCGACGGCGCCGACCCCGTCTACGAGGCAGTGGTGGGTCTTCGTCGCGATCGCCCAGCCGCCGTCCTCGAGGCCGTCGACGAGCGTCATCGACCAGAGCGGACGGCGACGGTCGAGCCGGTGCGACCAGAAGTTGCCGAGCCACTCCTCGAGCTCGGCGCGTCCTCCCGGGGCGGGCAGCGTCGCGCGGCGCACGTGGCTCGCCGGATCGAAGTCCGGCATCGGCTCCCAGGTGAGCCAGCGGACCGGGCTCGTCTGCGGTTCGGAAAGCCGTTTCGAGAACAGCGGCAGCAGCCCGAGACGCTCACCGATCCGCTCCTGAAGCTGCTCGAGGCTCGGGGCGCCGCCATCGGGGAGCGCATCGAACACGAGCGCGCCGCCGATGTGCATGTGCGCGTTCTCCTGCGCCTGTTCGACCTCGAGGAAGGCGGTGTCGAGTGTGCTGAGCTGCTGGGGTGCCGTCACGGTCTCCTCCTCCGCTTGACGTGCGCCGATCCTACGCCCGGTCTACCGGCCGGTGCTGTGAGGCCGGTCTCATTTCATAGGGCGGGCGAAGACGCCAGATCGACGAGCTCGGTGAACGAATCCTCGATCCCGTCGGCGAGCACGTCGATGTCGGGGGCGCCGTGGCGATCGCCGCTGACGCCGATCGTCACGCGGCCGTTGTAGCCGGCGATCGCGATCCCGACGGTGTGCTCGGCGAACAGCGGCACGAACGGGAGCGCCTCGACGAGCGTCGCGCCGAGCGCCGTCAACTCCTTCTGAGGGCCGGGGACGTTCGTGATCGTCAGGTTGAACAGGCGGCTCGAGTTGAACATCGAGCGCGAGACCATGATCCCGAAGATCGGCGGCCCGATGTCGGTCAGGTCGGCGATCGCCTTGCCGCCCTTGCCCTGGTTGCCCGACTTCGTCGCCCGGGCCCGGTCACGGACTGTGATCAGTCGCTCCTCGGGGTCTGCCTCCTCGACCGGCAGCTCGACGAACAATGTCGTGATCGCGTTGCCGAGCTTGCCCTCCTGGTCGGTCGTGCGGATGTTGACCGGCACCTGCGCGCGCATTCCGGCGGGCGGCTCTTCGCCGCGCGATTCGAGCAGCCGCCGCAGGCCGCCCGAGCAGGCGGCGAGCATCACGTCGTTGACGGTCGCGTCGTAGCGCTCGCGGACCCGCTTGACGTCGTCGAGGGCGAGCCCGCGGGTGCGGAAGTGGCGGGCGCCGGTCAGCTCACGGTTGAGGCTCGTCTGCGGCGCGCCGAAGACCTCTTCCCGGATCACGAGCTCGACGGCTGCGCGCGCCTTAGAGATCGCGTCGCGCGGGTGGGCGGCGACGCCGACGCCGGCGCGGGCACCGCGAAGCAGCAGCGACGGGCTCAGCCAGAAGCGGCCACCGTGACCGTGCTCCTGCTCGGGGTCGTACTTGCGGAAGGCCGACTCGTCGACGTCGTCGAGCATCAGCATCCCGACGTCGACCGAGCCGACGCCGTCGACGAGGCAGTGGTGTGCCTTCGTCGCGAGCATCCAGCGGCCGCCCTCGAGCCCGTCGACGAGCGTGATCTCCCAGAGCGGACGGTGGCGGTCGAGGCGGTGCGACCAGAAGTCACCGAGCCACTCCTCGAGCTGGGCGCGGCCGCCGGGAGCCGGCAGCGTCGCGCGGCGCATGTGCTCGCGCACGTCGAAGTCCGGCATCGGCTCCCAGGTCAGCCAGCGGAGCGGGTCGGTCTCGAGGTCGGAGAGCCGCTGCGCGAAGCGTGGCATCGCGCCGATCCGCTCGTCGAAGCGCTCGGCGAGCTGGTCGATGGTCGGGACCGTGCCGTCGGGGAGCCGATCGAAGATCAGCGCGACGCCGATGTGCATGTGCGAGCTGTCCTGAGCCGGCTCGAGCTCCAGGAACATCGTGTCCAGCATCGAGAGTTGATCGCCCATAGGGCGATGCTACGCCCGAAGGCGCCGCGGCGGCGGGCTCAGCGGCCGTCGCCGTCCGTCACTTGGACTTGATCTCGAACTGACGCGAGAAGTGGGTGATGTCGCCGGGGCGTCCGTAGATCAGGCCGATACGGCTGACGGCGCCGCCGCCGGGCCACTCGTGGCAGGGCGTCAGGAACGTGCTGCCGAACTGCTTGCCACCGGGGGTCTCATCGGCGCAGACGATCTCGAACCCCTTGCCGACGCGCTTCGGCGACATCCAGCGCAGCCTTCCTGTGCTGTCGAGGCCGATCATGTAGTACTCGAGGTTCGCCCGCTCGGTCGAGACGGTGAACTCGTTGACGAAGTTGCCGCCCCTCGGGGTGTCTGTCCGCAGCCCCATGCAGATGTCCGCCAGCGAGGTCAGCGGGTTGCCGGTCGGGTAGGTGCAGCCGGCAGCGTTGGCATGAGCGGTGCTGGCCAGCCCGGGCAGTGCGGCGGTCGGGGCGCGCGAGCGGTCAGCGCCGGCGTCAGCCGCCGAGGATCGCGTTCAGCGCCTGACTCGGCCGCATCGCCGCCTCGGCCTTCGCGGGGTCGGGGCGGAAGTAGCCGCCGAGGTCGACCGGCGAGCCCTGAACGGCGTTCAACTCGGCGACGATCGTCTCCTCGTTCTCTCGCAGCGCGGCGGCGAGCGGCGATCCGAGCTCCTCGGCCCAGTAGAGCGCGAGGTAGAAGTGGCTGCCGCGATTGTCGATCCCGCCGAGCTTGCGCGTCGGCGAGCGGTCCTCGTCGAGGAAGGTTGCGATCGCGCGGTCGAGCGCGTCCGCAAGCTGCTGTGCCTGCTCGTTGTCGAATGCCTGCGCGAGGTGTTCGAGCGACGCGCCGAGCGCGCTGAACTCGCCGAGCGAGTCCCAGCGCAGATAGTTCTCCTTGACGAACTGCTGCACGTGCTTGGGCGCCGAGCCGCCGGCGCCGGTCTCGAACAGGCCGCCGCCGGCGAGCAGCGGCACGATCGACAGCATCTTCGCGCTCGTGCCGAGCTCGAGGATCGGGAAGAGGTCGGTCAGGTAGTCGCGCAGGACATTGCCGGTGACCGAGATCGTGTCCTCGCCGCGGCGCATCCGCTCGAGACAGATCCGGATCGCCTCGACCGGCGGCGAGACGAGGATTTCGAGCCCCTCGGTGTCGTGGTCTGCGAGGTAGCGCTCGACCTTCGCAATCACGTTGCGGTCGTGTGCGCGGTTCTCGTCGAGGTAGAAGACGGCGGTCGCGCCGGTCGCGCGCGCTCGGGTGACGGCGAGCTTGACCCAGTCCTGCACCGGGATGTCGCGGACGCGCGACATCCGCCAGATGTCGCCGGCCTGCACCTCGTGGCTGATCAGCGTCTCGCCGGCGCTGTCCGTCACCGTGACCGTGCCGGCCGCAGGGATTTCGAACGTCGTCGGGTGCGAGCCGTACTCCTCGGCCTTCTGTGCCATCAGGCCGACGTTCGGCACGGTGCCGATCGTCGCCGGGTCGAGCGCGCCGTGCTCTTTGTGGTCGTCGATCACGGCCTGGTACATCGGGCCGTAGGAGCGGTCGGGGATCATCACGAGCGTCTCCTGCTGCTCGCCGGCGGCGTTCCACATCTGCCCGGAGTCGCGGATCACGACCGGCATCGACGCGTCGATGATCACGTCGTTGGGGGCGTGGAGGTTCGTGATGCCCTTGTCGGAGTCGACCATCGCGAGCGCGGGGCGCTCGGCGTAGAGCGCGGCGAGCCGGTCCTTGTCGAGCTGCTCCTCGATCGCGCCGATCCCGAGGTTCGGGTTCGCGCCGGTGCCGTCGAGCAGGTCGCCGTAGAAGACCGAGACGGCGTGCCCGAACATGATCGGGTCGGAGACCTTCATCATCGTCGCCTTGAGGTGCAGCGAGAGCAGCAGGCCCTCGTCCTTGGCGGCCGCGATCTGCTCGGCGTAGTAGTCGCGGAGCTTGGCGACGGAGAGGAAGGTGCCGTCGACGATCTCGCCGGCGAGCACGTCGACGCCGTCCTTCAGCGGCACGCCGTCGAGCGAGATCGTGAGCGTGTCGTCGGCCGCCATCACGACCGACTGCTCGTTCGCGTAGAAGTCGCCGGACTGCATCGTCGCGACACGCGTCCGGATCTCCGGCGTCCATGGGCCGAGCCGGTGCGGATGCTTCTTGGCGTAGTTCTTGACCGAGACCGGCGCGCGGCGGTCGGAGTTGCCCTCGCGCAGCACCGGGTTGACGGCCGAGCCGAGCGCGACCGCGTACTTGGCGTCGGCGGCCGGGTCGGTTCCGTGGTCGGGCAGGTCGTGGCCCTGGGCGCGCAGCTCCTCGATCGCGTCCTGCAGCTGCGGGATCGACGCCGAGATGTTCGGCAGCTTGATGATGTTCGCCTCGCGCGTCTTGGCGAGCGCGCCGAGGTCGCTGAGCGCATCGGGCGCCTCGCCGAACTGCGCGAGGATTCGGGAAGCCAATGAGATGTCGGCGGTCTCGACCTCGACGCCTGTGCCCTCGGTGAACTTCTGCACAATCGGAAGCAGCGAGTACGTCGCGAGCGCGGGGGCCTCGTCGGTGAGCGTCCAGATGATCTTCTCGGGCATCAGGCGCACGCTAGTGAAAAGGGGCGCTCAGTCGCGCGGCGTGCGGTTGGCCAGCCGCCGCCGGAACAGGTCGGCGAAGTCGTCGACCGTTGCGCGACTCGGCCCGGCCGGCGTGACCACACGGTTCAAGAGCCGCGCGAGCGAGTGGTCTTCCTTGTCCACCGGGCTCACGTGACCGAGGTCGTTGTTAGCGAGGAAGGTCGGGGTCACCGCCCGGGCGGTGCGGCGGTTGCCGTCGAGGAACGCCTGCCCGTTCGCGATGCCGAATGCCAGGTGGGATGCGCCCGCGATGACCCGGTCCCCGGGATCCGTCACATTCGCGAAGGCGAGACGAGCGCTGCTCAGCGCGGCTTCGAGGTGCCCGCGGTCGCGGAGTCTGTGAGTGCCCGGGACGCCGGCCTGCTCGAGGATCGCGAGGTTGGCGTCGACGACTTCTCCGAGGCTGGGGAAATCGGCGGGTGGTCCAGCAGCCGGTTGGTCTGCGGAGTGTGAATCCATTGTTCACGAACCACTTGTGCGGGGGTGAGGCGCGCCATGAGTGCTCTTACCTGAGGGTATCGGCACAACACCCACGCGCCAACAGGCGCGTCAGTTCAGTGGAGCCGTCGGCGGCTGGGGAGTGCTCCCGCCGCCGCGGTCGACCGGTCCGCTGAAGCTGAGCGAGCCGGACGCGGTCGTGGTCTGACCCATCTCCGCGTCGACCCAGCTGAGCTTGACCGAGCGTGCGTCGTCGGAGAGGCGGCCAGAGGCGACCGGCTGGGCGAACCCGGGGTTCCAACTGCCCAGCAAAGTGTCGTTGCCGAGGCCGTAGGTGAGGCAGGTCTCCATCAGGATCGACTCCCAGTCCTGGTAGTAGCCGCCGGTCTTGACGTCGATGCCCGCGTCGGGGAGGCGCGTGTAAAGCGACCAGCCGCGGAACTTGACCGACTTGCCCTGGTTAATCCGCCAG
>WBZP01000074.1_pt1 | contig 140902 bp, 115 predicted proteins | sample 5204301 | NCBI WGS metagenome assembly WBZP01 (sample SAMN12412401, study PRJNA552823) | activated sludge metagenome | isolation source: activated sludge from nitrification reactor of wastewater treatment plant... | place: USA: Pennsylvania | collected 2017 | reverse complement strand
AAAAGCAGATATTGAAATTGGCTTGCTCGCTATCGCTCAAAATTTAAAGAAAATGGCCGCTTAGGGCAGTTTTGTCCTTTTTCAACAAAAGTCAAAAAAAGAGGCTGCCTCGTTCTGAGACAGCCTCGCTTTTCATTTATCTGTGATCCCGCTGGGACTCGAACCCAGGACCCATACATTAAAAGTGTATTGCTCTACCAACTGAGCTACGGAATCGGCTTTTTCGTGGGGTTTCCCCTTTGGATTAAAGCGGGTGCAAAAATAGTCACTTGGCTTTCACCCAACCAAATATTTTTAGCTTATTTTTTACACACAGGTTAAATGATTGTTATGTAGTGATTTGTGAGCTTAGTCCATCATTGGGCAGCGCTCAAATGGCTCGTTCCGGTCGAACTGGTAGCGGTAGGTGTAGTGCTTTCTCCATAACGTGGGACTTAAGTTGGATACCATCTTGAGCATTTTCGGGTTGAAATCGCCTACCCAGGTCAGAACGGTGTCTTTATATATGCCAAGGGGACGAAGCGTCTGTGAAGCATGCACAATCATTGCCGCTTCAATGCCTTTTCCTTGCCATTCTTTTACAATCCCGAACAGCATGCCGGTCATCCGGGTGGGTGTCTTTTTCCATTTATGATAGAGGAATTTGAGTTTGCCGATCAGATCCAGTTTTCCGTTAACATATTTGAAAATCTGATTCAGCTCCGGCATATTCATATAAAAACCAATTGGTTGGCCTTTGTAATAACAAAACATGATGATGTCTTTGTCGATGGCCGGCTTCATGGTTTTAAAGATTTTCTGAGCCCCTTCGTAGGTGAGTTCTTTGAAGTGCTCATGGCCACCCCAGGCTGAATTGTAAACGACTCGAAAATTTTCAGCTAATTGCTTGATTGATAAATCTCTGACGTTTCTAACCTGAAAATCAGGATCCCCTTTCAGCTGATTGTATTTGCGGAAGAAAATGGGCTGTGCTTCATCTGTCATATTCCGCCAGTACATGTATTGTTCAAAGTACACCCCGAATCCATAGCTTTCAAAGAGCTCTTGATAATATGGGGGATTGTAATTCATCGGGTAAATAGCATGTTCATCAAAATTGGTGATCTGACAACCCCAGAAACGGACGCGATCGCCGAAGTTGATCGGACCATCTACTGCTTCCATTCCCCGTTCTTTAAGCCATTCAACAGCCTTGTCGAAGAGAAAATGGGCAGCCTTTTTATCGTTGATGCATTCGAAGAAACCCAGTCCTCCGGTCTTGAATCTGCTTACGTTTACTGTTTTTGGATTCACAAATACGGCAATACGGCCGATAAGATTGTTCGAGTCATCGTAAAACAGCCAGCGTTCTGCTTCTCCTCCTTCGCTGAAGAGCTTGTTTTTCTTCGGATCGAATACAGCTTCTACATCGTTAAAAAGATAGGGGACCCAGTGAGGATCGTTTTTATAGATGATCTCCGTAACCTTATGAAAGAGCTTGATATGAGCAGTGGTTTTAACAACTTCGATTTTCATGGTGGTTGAATTCGAGCTACAAATCTAATCGTTTCAGGGTTGACACAGCTAGGACGGGCAGGAGTTTGAACCGATTCTTTAGATTTGCGATGTGCAGCAAAAAACAGTCATCATTACAGGATCCGGATCAGGTATCGGAAAGGCACTGGCTTTACGGTTTGCCTGGGCCGGTTACAATATCGTTTTGAGCGGACGCCGGATGGAGAAGCTGGAAGAGGTAGCCGCCGAAATGAAACCGTCTCCGGGGAAGGCTATTTCCGTAGCCGGAGATGTGAGCAAGGAAGAGGATTGCCGCCAACTGATAAATGCTGCGGTAAATACCTTTGGTGGGGTGGATGTACTGATCAATAATGCCGGTATCTCGATGCGTGCTTTGTTCGCCGACCTTGATCTTGAGGTGATCCGGAAACTGATGGATACCAATTTCTGGGGTGCAGTGTATTGTACGAAGTTCGCTTTGCCTTATCTGCTGAAGTCAAAGGGTTCAGTGGTGGGAATTTCATCGATCGCCGGGAAAAAAGGTCTTCCTGGACGCACCGGCTATTCTGCTTCAAAATTTGCGATGGAAGGGTTTATGGAAACGTTGCGTACCGAGAACCTGAAAAATGATTTACATGTGTTGGTGGCTTGTCCGGGTTTCACCGCTTCGGAGATCCGCAATACTGCATTGTCGGCAGATGGATCGAGACAAGGTGAGAGTCCGCGTGAAGAAGCTAAAATGATGTCGGCGGAAGAAGTGGCGGAGCGGATATTCAATGCCGTTATACATCGAAAACGTGACCTCGTAATGACAACAAATGGAAAGCTTACCGTGTTGTTGAATAAATTCTTTCCGGGATGGATGGATAAAGTGGTTTATAGACATATGGCTAAAGAACCGGGCTCTCCGTTTAAATAATCCATCACGATTATGAAAATACTCATGAAAAGTAATGTTATGAAAAGATTTATACTCACTTCCTGTGTTTTGATAGCTCTTGCCTGTTCGTTGAACAGTTGTGTAAGACCCCAGGAAAAACTACAGAAACAAATTGAAGGTGCAGAAATGGAACTGTCACTTGCTGATAATGCGATCCCTTCTGTTGAACGGTCTGACAGTTTGATCACGATGTATATGCAATATGCTGATCAGTATAAAGATGATACTTTGTCACCTGTATATATCTTTAAGTCTGCTGAACTATATATGAAAACCGGCCGATATCAAATGGCGATAGACCATTTCGGTAAGGTGCAACGTTACAAGGGTTTCCGTAAAATCGGGGAAGCCATGTTTCTGAAGGGTTTCATTGCAGATTCTCAATTAGGCGATACCGCCAGAGCACGTCAGTATTATCAGGAATTTGTTCAGGCATTTCCGGGGCATGAGTTTGCGGATGATGCACAGCACCTTATTGAGAATCTTGATTTGACAGCTGATGAACTGATACGTAAACTGCAGTCTTCTGAAACAAATGATTCATTGTTGATGACAAATCACTAAAAGCCAGTATGACAAACAAGAGGCAAACCAAAAGAGAAAAATTTGCAGCAGCACAGGCCAAAGCAGATTCATTCCGCCCTGTTCAACAGGAGAGTGTGCCGGGCTGGTGGGCTTTTATCCCGGCTATACTTGGCTTTGTAGTGTTTGCCAATACGCTTGGACATTCTTTTGCATTAGATGATTATGCAGCTATCCTGGAGAATACAAGTACCCGGAAAGGCCTTGAATCAATTGGTGAAATTTTCAAAACGTCTTACCGGTATGGTTATCTCTTTATTGCGGATGATTTATATCGGCCACTACCAAAGGCTTTGTTTGCAGTGATGTGGGAAATCTGGCCCGAAAATGCTGCGCCCGGACATTGGTTAAATGTATTGCTGTTTTCGTTCAGTTGCTGGTTGATTTATCGCTTCGTCTATAAATGGATTCCCGGCCATAAAGGAGTCGCCTTGATTGCTGCCTCGTTGTTTGCAGTTCATCCGATCCATACTGAAGTTGTTGCGAATATTAAAAGTCTGGATGAAATCTTAGGGTTTTTACTTGGTTTATGCAGTCTGCATTTGTTTATGTTGTACCTGTATGAAGGGAAGATATTGCAGATCGGTGGAGCAATGATCAGCTTGTTTCTGGCACTATGCAGTAAGGAGAGTTCGATTACCTTCGTTGCCTTGTTCCCTTTATTTGCATGGTTCGTTACGGAGAAAACCAACAAGGCGTGGATTCGTACCTCGGCACTTATGCTGGTTCCGGTGGTAGTATTTCTGTTGATACGCTACAATATTCTTTATTCCAACCCTTTGTTTAAACCGGGTGCACCTTCTGTCGCAGATAATATGTTAATGTCTGCAAAGGATCCATTAACCCGTTTAACAGGAGCAATTGCCATGTTGGGTTATTATGGATGGAAACTGCTTATACCAATGGGGCTTAGTTTCGATATGAGTTATCCTCAGTTGATACCGGCTCGTTTAACGGATGTGCAGTTTATATGCTCAGCGGTGATATATGCTGCATTTTTGGTTTGGGCTATTGTAGGTGTGAAAAGGAAGGAGATGATAAGTCTTGCGATACTTGCGTTTTTTATTCTTGTATCTGTTTCATCGAATATTTTTGTTTTGATTGGTACTCATTATGGTGAACGGCTGATGTATGCTCCATCGTTTGCATTCGTGTTGTTGATAGCATTGCTGCTTTTCCGCTTTATTGACAAAGACTACACCGGTGGCAATAAAATTCACCCTGGCGTTTTGGCTGCTTCAGCAGGGATAGTTTTGGTATTTTCAGGAATGACGGTTGCCCGCAATCCTGTATGGAAGAATAACGGCACATTGTATTTAAGCGGTTTGGAATCGGCACCTAATAGTGCGCGTGTTCATTATTACGAAGGTCTCTGGTTGAATAAACCTGATAATATAGCAACTTTCTCACCAGCTTCACGTGATAGTGCGGCAACTGCTGGTCTGTCACATCTTCGCAAAGCGGTTGAATTGTATCCTCCGTTTTCTGATGCATGGACTCAATTGGGTGTTTCCTATTACCGTATGCAAAGGATGCAGGAAGCCTTATCTGCTTATCAGGAAGCTTTGAAGTATAATAATGTTGATCCGGTAACCCTGAACAATATGGGTTCTGTTTATTTTTCAATGAACAATTTTCAGGAAGCGATGCGTTTGTTCCAGGAAGCGATTCGTTATAAGAGTGATTATGCTGACGCTTTGCTGAATATTGGTAGTTGCTATGGTGCCACTCAACAGTATGAATCAGCAATTCAATACTTTCAGAAAGCTATCGCTGTAGATCCAAAGTTGAAGCAGGCATATTATTTTTTAGGAATTACCTATCGAAATATGGGGAATGAAGCCTTGGCGACACAATATCTCCAGAAAGCGGATTCGTTAAAATAATCAGAGCTGTCTACATTTCTTTTGACAACAGTCTTTCCAGTTCATCCGAAGTAATGTTGTAACTGATTTCCCCGTCAATGGCCATTGAAATGGTGCCCGTCTCCTCTGAAACTATGATGGAGATGGCATCACTTTGCTCTGTAATTCCTAAGGCTGCCCGGTGACGCATCCCATAATGTGCAGGTAAATCTGTGTTTTCTGTAACCGGTAATACACAACGTGCAGCTTTAATTTTGTTATTTTCTATGATTACAGCACCGTCATGCATAGGACTGTTTTTAAAGAAAATACTCTCAAGTAGACGCTTGGATACTTCCGCGTCCATTAAGTCTCCGGTGCTTTCGTAAAATTTCAGGTCACTGGAGCGCGCCATGACAATAATAGCTCCCGTTTTACTTTTCGACATTGCTGCACAGGCCTTTACGATTGGAGCAATGTTGGGGGGAGTCATGCGTGGTGTCTGCCAGTTCCAGGGCAAAAGCTTACGTGTAATACTGTCTTTTCCGGTGAAACTATTAGAGCCCAGCAGCACCAGAAACCGACGCACCTCCTGTTGAAATACGATGATGAGTGCCAGTACACCAACGCTCATAAATTGTCCCAGTATAGCACCGAGCAATTGCATATCGAGGATTTTTACAAATAACCACCACAAAACATAAATCGCAATAATGCCGATAAAAATGTTCATGGCAGCTCCGCCTTTGAGCAACTGATATACCTTAAAAAGCAGAAATCCCACGATCAGTATATCGAGGATGTCCAGTAATCGGATGCTGAGAAAGCCAATGTGGAAGATCTCCATCGGGTGGTTTTGAACAAAAATAGTTATTTAATCATTGAGATATCTTTGATGAGGAAACGGTAAGGCAATAATGCATCCTTGCCCGCATAGTCTACGCCAATTCTTGGTCCGGAAATTATTTCGTTGTCATCAATTTTCACCTGATCATCTTCGAGCCATATTTGGTTGCCCAGGAGACTTATGCCGGATTGTGAGTAATGTATACCCAGTGCCATAGATACATTTCCCGGACCAGAAGTAAAACGGGGATTTCCGGAATTCATCTTTCTTCTTTTTTCCATGATGGGTATCCCTTCCAAGGGAAGGACAGAACGGATCAGCACAGCATGGGGAATTTCTGCTTCATTTGTCACCACATTGAACAGAGAGTGTATTCCATAGATTAGATATACATACGCCGTCCCTCCGGTCGCGTACATGATTTCGGTTCTGGTTGTCCGCCTTCCGCCATAGGCATGAGAAGCTTTGTCGATTATGCCATTGTATGCTTCTGTTTCAGTGATAATGCCGGAGCAAATACCCTCGCTAGTTGAGGTAACCAGAACTTTGCCTAATAATTGCCGGGCAATTCGTACCACATCTGGTTGTCTGTAGAAATCGGCCGATAGTTTCATTCTGTTTCAGGAGCTATAATTCGTCCTGTAAGGTCGGTATCGAGTTCACGGTTGTCGAGTAGCCATCGTAAGGCGGTTTGTAATTTCTCGTTTGCAATACCTTTAAAATGTTCCGGGATTTCGGAAGGTGTGAGAGGTTTGTCTTTCAATAATTTTCGAAGACGAATAAGCAGTTCTTCAATTTCCAGGTCGTTCAACTCAAGTTTATTCCTTTCACGACAATAATCACAAGTGCCACAGCGGCTCAGATTGCCTTCTCCGAAATAGGAGAGAAGAAGCATGCTTCTGCATTGGTGCGGATTAGTAAGGAAATTTTTAAATGCATCCGACCGGATTTTGTATCGCAGTTTCCGTTCTTCCAGTAGCTCTTTTGAAATGTAGAGGTCGTTTTCGTTGATGCGTTCAGTGATGAACGTGATTGTTGGCTTATCAGTGGATGGAATATAATCTACCACCCCAAGTTTCATCAAACTGATCAGTTGTTTTTTTACTTCATCTGTGTCGCGACTCATACGCCGCGCAACTTCAGACTCACTGAAGCGAATATAATCTTCAAATAAGCCGGCATAGGAACGCAGAAGCGTTTTTACCAGAGGGTCAAATACCGGATTCTCAACCTGGAATTTATAGAGCTCCATATGCTTGAGAGGGACCCGGATTCGGCTGGGCATATAGATACCTTCACCAAGTACAATACTTCCTGTCATCTCCAGTAAACGCAGACAATTCAGCGTTACGATCGGCTCAAATTTATATTGCTGACAAAAGGGTATCAACTCGAATGGGTAGGTAATACCAGCACCACTGCCGATTGGGATTTGCAGATAATTCCCCAATGCCTGATACACTTTTCGGATGATGTCGCGGGCCGGGAAGTTCAGAATGTACCTGTTTTCAAGATCACTCAGATCAGCATCGTCATAAAGTACAACGGCGTATGCATTTTTTTCATCACGTCCGCCGCGCCCGGCCTCCTGATAATAACTTTCAAGGTCATCCGGAAGATCAAGGTGCACCACAGATCGCACATCCGGTTTGTTGATGCCCATGCCAAATGCATTCGTTGCAACAATGACTCTTGTTTTGTTCTGCATCCATTTTTCCTGCCGTTCAAACCGCGTTTGATGGTCGAGTCCGGCATGGTAGTAGTCAGCGCTGATCTTGTATTGCATCAGCATGTGTGCAATTTCCTGCGTCTTTCTTCTGTTTCGGACGTAAATAATAGAAGTGCCGGGAATGCTGTTTAATATCTTTAACAAATGTCCTGGCTTGTTGTCGGTATGCCTGATGATGTAGGAGAGATTGGAACGTGCAAAGCTCTTGGTAAATACCACAGGGGTTTTAAACTCCAGCCGTTTCATAATGTCTTCCCGCACTTCCGGTGTGGCCGATGCCGTCAGGGCTAAAACAGGGATTTTCGGGAAGAGTGCACGGACCTCTGCAATCCTGAGGTACGGAGGACGGAAATCATATCCCCATTGACTGATACAATGTGCTTCATCAACGGCAATCATATTAATCGGCATCTCTTTAAGGTACTCAATAAAAACCGGTGACATGAGACGCTCAGGCGATACATACAGGAACTTATAATTTCCATGAATGCAGTTATTCATCGCTATTTCCACTTCCTGCTTTTTCATGCCACTGATGATTGCAACAGCCCGGATTCCTTTCTCCTTAAGCTGTTGTTCCTGATCCTTCATCAAAGCAATAAGCGGGCTGATGACCAGACAAAGACCGGGCATCGCCATGGCCGGAACCTGAAAACAAAGTGATTTCCCTCCTCCTGTTGGCAGCAATGCCAGCGTATCACGTCCATCCATAATAGACCTGACGATTTCTTCCTGTAGAGGACGAAAACGAGTATATCCCCAGTATTGGGTTAAAACCTGATGAATTAACGACATCGTTGAATGAGGTCTAAAAGTAAGCAGGCTATACCAATCTTCCAACGTGCCATGAAAACTAAACGTTTATATGAAAAAAAAGCTGATGTTCACACATCAGCCTTTGTATCTTAAGTGAATTTTGTTCAAAAGGTGACAGTGATTCGTTCTGGATCAATTTCTGCAGGGCGAACCGTCATCACCGGTATTTTTGATCCGTTGATGATTTTGGTTGCATACGTACCCATAAGTAATCCCGTTATGCTTGGTTCCTGTTCGGTCATTATAACCAGCAAATCTGCATTTACTTCTGCTGCTGCGGCCAATGTGTTTTTTGCCAGATCATCACCTTGCTTATAGATAGTTTCATTCTTAATACCATGTTGAGAAAGAAAATCTTCTACCTGCTCAATTTTAATCCTGAATTTACGCTGATAATCTTCATTGCCGTTTCTGTTGAGTCCTATAATGGAGATTTTTGCATTAAAGACCCGGGCAACTTCCAGTGCATAATTCACTTTCTGGCGTGACTCGGCACTATCATCAATGGGCAAGGCGATATTTCCGAAACCCAGCTTTTTTGCATTGGTTTGAAAGGAAATCACCGGACATGGCGACTCCTGCACAACCCGTGTTGTATTGCTCCCAATGATATAACTGGAACCACTTGCACCATGGGTACCCATCATGATCAGGTCGATATGGGCCTGACGGGCTGTATGTACAATTCGTTTGTAAATTTTACCTACTTCTGTTACGGTATGTACCTTGACGCCATGCTCACTGGATAGTTGGTCAGCAAGTTCTTTTAATTTTTCATTGGTGGCTTCTTCCACTTTTTTCTCAAATCCACTAAAAGCATGCGAAATTGAAGATGGGAACGTAGCCGTTTCTACAATATGTAGCAGAAACAATTCTGCATTAGAAGCCTTTGTAAGATGAATGGCATGATCGAGACTGAGTGCTGCAGTCTCAGAGAAGTCAAAAGGAATAAGAATTCTTTTAATGTTGAGGTCTTTTTGCATGGCAGATGGATTTAACAGAACTTATTGTAGGACGTATTCGGTAAGGTCTCGTTTTTCTGTAGGTCGTATACTACAAACGGGAATATCGGAATTGTTGATGATTTGCTGAGATTCAGTTCCTATGATAAACTTTGACCACTCTAGTTCTTTTTGGGTCATGATGATGATCAGATCAGCTTTGACTTTTTGAGAGTACTCAAGTACTCCATCGGAGATGTCTTTGTTGCTGTGGAATTCGCCGGTACAATTAATTTCATGACTGGCGATAAATTCAACCACTTGTTCCATCTGACGTTCCAGTTTTTTCATTAAAAACTCGTCATGAGTAGTAAGTACAGTCATGACCTTCACAGTTGATTTGAAGAAGCGGGCAATCTCAATGCAGGCACCTACTTTTTCCTTTGTTTCCTTTGAAAGATCCAAAGGTAGTACAATGGTGTTACAGCCACTATGATGCTCTTTTCCTTTAATTGTGATCACAGGACAAGGGCAGTCGCTGATCACCCGAACAGCATTTGATCCAATGAACTTTTTCTTGAGCGTTATTTCTCCGGAAGTGCCCATTACGACAAATGCTGCATTCATCTCTTCAGCAACGGATGAAACCACATCGTAAATCTTCCCTTTTTCAATTCTTGTTTTTACTTCAATTCCGGATTTAGCTTTACACTCATTGGCCAGTTCATTCAATTTGGTTTGAACTCCCACTCGATAAACTTCTTCCTGATTTTCATTGGCTGAGAAAACATGTAAAAAGGAAGTGAACAATGCTTCATCTATTACATGTAATAAAGTAATATCTGCATTACTCATCCTGGCCAGGTTAAAAGTCTGGCTCAGAGCTATTCTTGATTGTTCACTGAAGTCGATGGGGACGATTATATGTCGCTTTTCGGTGTTCATTGTGCGGGTTTCGGTTATATTTGTGTTCAGCAAAAATATTTCTTTCAAAGATATGTCACAAATTCCTGAATCTGAGCTTATTCTTAATAAGGATGGAAGCGTTTATCATTTGAACCTGCTTCCGGAAGAGCTGGCACCCATAGTCATTAACGTTGGAGATCCCGATCGTGTTGCTATGGTTAGTGCCTATTTTGATCAGATTTTCGTCAAAAAACAGAAGCGAGAGTTTATTACACATACCGGTGTTTATAAAGGAAAACGCATCAGTGTGATTTCCACTGGGATAGGTACGGATAACATCGATATTGTTTATAATGAACTGGATGCATTAGTAAATATCGACCTTCCAACCCGAACGATTAAGAATACACTAACAAGCCTTTATCTTGTTCGAATCGGTACTTCCGGTTCATTACAACAGGATATTCCTGTGGATGAATTCGTGTGTTCCACCTTCGGATTAGGCCTCGATGGGTTGCTGAATTTCTATAAACTCATGAATTCTGATGAGGAAAATCAGATCATACAGGCTTTCCGAACCCATTACCCCAACCTCGGAATTTTACCTCAATCCTATCTTGCAGCTGCCAGTAATGATTTGGTAGATTTACTCTCTCCAGGTATGCATAAAGGAATTACAGCTTCCTGTTCAGGCTTTTATGCACCTCAAATGCGCCAACTTCGCCTGGAACCCTCCAGAATGGATATGATCGATAAGTTACATTCATTCCGGTATGGAGAACACCGGATCACCAACTTTGAAATGGAAACAGGAGCAATGTACGGTTTGGCTAAATTACTCGGGCATCATTGCTGTTCTGTAAATGTGATTGTGGCAAACCGAATGGCAAAACAATATGCCAAAGACGCGGAAGGTTCAATGCATCGTTTAATTAAAATGGTGTTGGATCAACTGAGTACCTTGTAAGTTTTAGCCATTTGTTCTCACTGCTTTATCTGTAAAGTATTGGTAGTCAGTTATTGAGGGATTTTTTTTTGTAGTTAGCCACTTTTTCTACTGTAAGAAGTAAGATCCTTTTTGCTTTCCTTTAAAGGTAGCTTGGAATGTTTTTTAAGGTGATGTTGTCAAATCATGACCCCATCATGTATAAAAAAATACTTAGCGGATTGCTCGTAGCGGGATTGACTACGATATCTGCACAAGCAGCCACCTATTATAGCAGAACCAGTGGTGGAAACTGGACTGATAATACAACCTGGTCAACGGTTGGCTATGGTAACAGTACGAATTCCGGGACTTATCCAAAGTCAGGTGACAATGCGTACATCGGTGATGGATACACAATCGTTATTAATGCAGCGTGTACCACCAGTTATGCCTATATCGGACAAGGATCTTCTGGCATCCTCGAATATTCAGATGCCGGCAATTATTCACTCGTGGTGATTAATAATATTACCATCTATGCCGGTGCAACATTCCGATATGCCGGAAATAACAGCAGAACGCATACGCTCTCTGTAGGAAATAACCTGAGCAATTCAGGGACACTTGATCTCTATAGCGATGCCAATGATGTTGTGAATCTGACGTTCTATCGAGCGGCCAATTCGGTTGTATCAGGAAACGGAACCTATGACCTGAATACAGTAACTGTTCAGAAAACCACTGCAACAACGTTTACGGTTGAAGTGCAGAGTACAGCTTTTGAAGGAGGGATTCGCGATCTGGTACTTACATATGGAACCTATTATCACAATAATTCTTCTACATATAATGTAAATAGTGGATCGTCTTCGCCTTTTACAATACCAGCTGATGGTGTTTTCAAAGTAAGTTCAGGTACAGTACATCTCTCCCCATCTAGTGCTGATTGTATATTGAATGGTACAATCACGCTTACGGGAGGTACCATGCGGATTGGACAATCAGATGGTACTGGCGGACTGAAATATGAGAAACCGGGAAGTTTTAATCCAAGACTGGATATTCAGAGCGGGGAATTGGAAGTTTACGGTGGCCTAACTTATAAAACCGGCGCATCCGGTTCTCCGTTGGTGTTCTCCAACAGTGGTGGAACGTTGAAGTTGAACACAGGATCGACCGGTACCGCTACCTCTGTTTTTAATATTAATGATGTTTCAGGCAGTAGTTGCACAATAACGGATGGTTATGTCATATTGTCCAATCCTAATACTACCGGCTCCTCTGTATCTGATGCCATGTTATGCGGTACAAATGGCAGCGTTTCCGTTTCCAGTGGGATTTTAGAATTCGGCGATGAGAATACTGCGGATGGTGCTATTTTTAGTTTTACTCCTGTAACGAATATGACCTGGCCAAATATCTATGTGACGGGTCCTGCCGGATATGCGATTTCACTAAAACCATCTGCTTCAAATACAGCGGATATAAAAGCTATCAGTTTGCATATAGATCCGGATAAAGTATTTGATGTTCGTTCTATCTCGGGTACGACCGGAGATAGCAGGACCTTGACTTTAACAGGCAACTTTGATGGTATTAATTCCGTGTTGTGTGATGGAACATTTTATGGCCGTTCTGGGTCATTGAACCTCCAGGGTGGAGAAGGACAGCAAATCAGCGGTACCGGAACAATGGTGGTAAATAATCTCGAAGTTGACAATGCCAGTGGTTCCTCCTTGGGTATGAATCTAACAATTGATGGTACCCTGCTTCTTTCAGATGGCATCTTCTTTACCGGTTCTTCTTCGGTGCTTACGATAGCTGAAACAGGTACGATTTCCGGAGCAACTTCAACTTCCTACATTGATGGACCATTGATTAAACGTCTGGCTTCATCAGGTGTGCAGTCGGTAACTTTCCCGATTGGAAAAAATGGAGCATATCGTCCTGTTACGTTGAATGTAAATCACTCTTCATCGTCCAGTGTAGATTATCAGGCGGAAATAAATGCCTCCAATCCCCGCGATCTGAATTATGATCTGCCGGGAACAGTGGATAGAATCTCCGGCGTCAGATATCTTCAAATTGACCGGACAGGTGCTGCGAATCTCGTCAGTGCAACGGTTACGATGAACTACGACGCTGATGATGGCGTAACGGATCCTTCTAATTTGCGGCTGTTGCAGTTCGATGGAAGTACAGCATGGGCTGAAATAGGTGGAACCGGTACAGCATCCGGAACAGGGTCAATCACCTCAGGATCATTTTCAACTTTTCAGAGCTTATATGTAATGGGAAATGCGAATGGAGGTGGAAATCCGCTTCCGGTCAGCTGGCTGAATTTTACAGTAGAGCAGGAGAGTGGTATGGCCCTTCTGAATTGGGCAACGGCATCAGAGAAAAACTCCGATTATTTCGAAGTGGAGAGAAGTGGGGATGGTGTTCGGTTTCTCTCCCTTGGACGTGTTGGAGCAGCCGGAAATTCAAATGATATAATGAAGTATGCGTTTATTGATCAAACGCCGCTAAATACGGTTAGCTATTATCGCATCAGGCAGGTTGACCGTGATGGATCCATATCATTTTCTGTTGTTAGGGTTTTGCAACCTGAAACAATACAACAGGAAATGAACTTTTACCCGAATCCTTCTGCAGGTCGAACAGTGCGAATCGTCACTTCCAGAGAATGGACTCCGCCGGTGAAAATACAGGTAATCGATCTCCAGGGTAAAGAGATTCAAAGTACAGAATGGAAAGATGCAAGTGCAGTGTATCTCATCGATCCGGATGGAATCCCACAGGGAACCGCAGCATTTGTGCGGATTTCGGATGAAAAAGGTCATCAGCAAATGGGAAAACTGCAATTTTAAAATCAATCCTTATTGTAAGTTTTTCTAAGAATCATACACTATTCTAAATAAATAAAGAATAGAACAGGTGTGCATCCTGGGTAGCTTGCAAGAGTTTCAGTGGATAATTTCAAGAGAAAGAAAAATTCCCAGAGTGCGTTAAACGGGTTATGTGGTGATAGCTTACAGGTGTAAGAGAAATGATGTTTGTTGCAAATTCAGAGCTTAAGTCACCTGCATATTTGTTACACCAACAATATAGCCTAATAATGCAGCGCATGATAACTAACATCATGCCGCTTCGAAAAAAATGGTTCTTAGCCTTATTGATGCTGACCTCATTCAGCAACATATTTGCACGAACTTATTATTCGAGACAAAGCGGCCTTTGGAGTGTCCCCAGCACCTGGTCAACAGTCACGTACGGGAACTCAACTAACACGGGAACCTACCCCCAGCGAGGTGACCTGGTTTACATCGGTGATGGACATAACGTCACTATGAATGTAAACGCTGTTACCGCCAGTATCACGGTAGGTCAGGGAACATCTGGTTCTCTGATGTATTCCAATTATCTCACTTTCCTGATGGTAATAGCCGGCGACCTGACCGTAAATTCAGGTGCCACCTTTGGCTATTCTGCCAACTCGTCGAGGATGCATAATTGTTACATCAGTGGTAATCTGGTAAACAATGGCACAGTTGATGTGTATTACGATGCCAATGATTTTGTGAATATCACTTTTAATTCAAGGGTGAATTCGATTGTTTCCGGTTCAGGATCATGGGATCTGAATACCATTACAGTTTATAAATCATTCCTGACATCCTATCGTCTGGAAGTAACAGCAAGTGCTTTTGAGTCGGCCATCAGAAACCTGGTAGTGACCTATGGTACTTATGTGCATAACAATTCCGGTACTTATAATGTTAATCCTTCAGGCGGTAATCTCACCGTGAGCCCGGATGCCATCTTTGAAGTGATGTCCGGTATAATGCATTTGTCTCCGAATAACGACTATGTGTATTTGCAAGGGCAATTAACCATAACAGGTGGCACCATGCGGGTAGGTTCTTCTGCCGGAAATCAGGGGCTTCGCTATCAGCAAAATGGTTCATTTGTACCAGGTATTTCGATAACATCGGGAAGTTTGAATGTATACGGGGGAATTACTTACCGTACCGGTTACAATACAGATCCATTCCGTTTTAGTCAATCCGGAGGTACGGTATTGCTGAATACCGGTTCTTCAGGAACATCTTCGGAGATCTTCCGGATCAACAACCATATCAGCAGTCGATTTTCGTTGTCTGGAGGTTCAATAACACTTCAGAAACCCAATACAACAGGGGTTTCAGTCGCTGATTTTGATTTCTGCGGTTCATCAGGAACAATTTCCTGTACAGGAGGTACACTGTATTTTGGGAATTCCAGCACTACCAGTGGTTCAGTATTTACTTTTAATCCGTATGCTGCCACATCAATGCCCGATACACGTATTTCAGGACTGGTTTCCAGATCAGTTACTCTTGCACCTGTTGGAGGATCAACCTCTGATGGAAGCTTTAAGAGTTTATATATTGAATCCAATAAAACATTTGATTTCAGAGCTGCATCGGGAGGTACAGGTGATTCAAGAACGATAAGCCTGACCGGAACATATGATGGAATCCGTGCAATCTATAATGCCGGCACATTAACCACCCGAACAGGTACAGTAACTCTGGCGGGAACGGCTTCACAAAGGATAGATGGATCTACTACCGTATCATTTTATAATCTCACCATCAATAACAGCTCCGGTGTTCGGTTGAACAAACCGGTAAATGTGAGTAATATGTTGATGATGTCAAGTGGTGTTTTAACATCAACGTCGACTAATACTATTATTTGCCTTGCCGGAGCTTCCGCTAATATTGGTTCTTCTGTTTCCTATGTGGATGGTCCAATGCAACAACTTGTGGCCAGTTCCAGTGCTCAGTCAATTAACTTCCCGGTGGGTAAAAGTGGCGCTTATCGTCCGATCATTCTTGCAGTGCAACATTCCTCTTCTGCATCGGTAACCTATACATCAGAAGTAAACAATCTATCTGCACGGGCGATGTCATACTCATTGCCTCCTAGTCTCGGATGGGTATCAGATATCCGGTACTATTCTATTACACGATCCAGCGTGGCTAATCTCGCCAATGCTCGTGTTACACTTTCATATGGAGCAGATGATTATGTCACTGATCCAACCTATTTGAGAGTGGCCAGAGATAATGGATCTTCCGCATGGCTGGATCTGGGAGGGACAGGTACATCTGCCGGAATTGGAAGTATAACTTCTTCAAATTTCAATGCCTTCAATACGTACTTTACACTGGCCAACGCCTATGGCGGTATTAATCCTCTACCGGTTGAGTTTATCAGATTTGATGGCCATGCCCTAAACACGGCTTCAGTTCTGAATTGGGCTACAGCAATTGAGGTCAATAGCGATTACTTTGAAGTTCAGAGAAGCACGAATGGAGCTGACTTCAAACCAATTGGCAGAGTAAATGCTGGAGGATTTTCGACGGAATTATCGCAGTATGAATTTACGGATCGGATGCCGGAATACGGTTATAATTATTACCGTCTCCGTCAGGTAGATCGTGATGGTGCGGAGGAACTGACTAACGTTATTTCTGTGTACTTCACTAAACAATCAATGGCTGTTTATCCCAATCCGGCTACAGGGCAGGAGGTCACTGTTACAATCCCGGGAGATGGTTTTGCAGTCAGTGAAGCCAGTTTACTTGATCTGAGCGGTAAAGTCATTTGTTCACTCGTTACCGGTAATGACATTAATTCTAACCGATTGTCCTTTGGTGTAAAACCAATTCCTGGTTCATACTTGTTGCGGGTAGTGGATAATTCAGGAGCTGTATGGACGGAAAAAGTGATAGTTGCACTTTGAAATAATCTCTTTAATTTGGCAGACGTCAATTCCGCCAAGTCATGATAGAGATCGTTTCGTTTAAAACATCTGATAAAGAAAAAGCCTCAATTGTATTTGACATCCGTTTCAAGGTTTTTGTTGAAGAACAGAAAGTATCGAGGGAGGAAGAATACGATTCTCATGAGGATGAAAGCATGCATTATATGCTGTTGGTGGGAAAGACGCCGGCGGGTACATCCCGCTGGCGCTTTACCAGTTCAGGTATTAAACTGGAGCGATTTGCATTACTGCCTCCTTTTAGAAATAAGGGGTATGGATCAGAACTCGTGAAGACGGTGTTGAGAGATGTTCTGCCGATAGGTCAAAAAATTTATCTGCATGCACAGGTTCCTGCAATGAGTGTTTATGCCAGATGTGGTTTTGTTCCGGAAGGGGAGCTGTTCTATGAAGCGAACATCCCACATTATAAAATGGTTTTTCAGCCTGATCGCTTCTGATCCGATGAATTTATTTTTTAACCTTTGCGCTTCCGTATGAAAGTGCAGGTTTCCTATATTTCTATCTGGCAGATTTCCTGGCCGATTATGTTGAGCAGCCTGGCCAATACCGTTATTAATTTTACGGATGTGGCTTTCGTTGCCAGAGTTGGGGAAGTTGATCTGGCTGCATCTGCCTTAGGAGGTATTTTCTATTTTTTAATGGTTATGATTAGTACGGCTATTGGTGTCGGATCCCAGATTCTCATTTCACGAAAAGCGGGTGAAGGCAGGAATGAAGAAATAGCAGATGTGTTCGACAATGGATTTGTACTGATGATGGTGGTGTCTTTGTTGATGCTGGCAGGACTTCTTTTATTAACACCATTTGTTTTACCTCTAATCATCAGTAATGAGCAGGTAACCATTGCTGTTTCACATTATCTGAATGCCAGAGGGATTGGCTTGATTCCTATGGGGGTTCTTGTTTCTCTTCGGTCGTTTTATACAGGAATTACGCTGACAAGAATTATTTCCTATACAACCATACTGATGATGGTTTCGAATGTGATCCTGAATTATGCACTGGTTTTTGGTCATTGGGGGTTACCTGCCATGGGTTTGACAGGAGCTGGTTTAGCTTCAGCACTTTCAGAAACACTTGCTGCCGTTTATGCTGTATTATATGCTGTTTTTCACTCTGAAATCAAACAGTTCAGATTGTTTCGGTTTTCAACAGTTCGTAAAGCAGATATCCGGGATATGTTTAACCTGTCAGCTCCGATAATGATGCAGAATTTATTGTCGATGGGTTCATGGTTTCTTTTCTTTATTCTGATTGAAAAAATAGGAGAACGGGAACTGGCTGTTTCAAATGTGGTCAGAAGTATTTATATGGTGATGATGACACCCATATGGGGCTTTTCTCAGACCTCTAACAGTATGGTGTCAAATCTCATCGGGCAAAAAAGAGAGAATGAGGTGTTGGCTCTGGTTAAGAAAATTACCAGAATGAGTTTGTTGACCTGTCTGGCTGGAATAGGCTTAAGTGTTTTCTTTTCCGACCCTCTGTTTTTACTTTCAACTTCTGATCTTTCGGTTATTCAGGAAGCCAGAGGAAGTTTCTATGTGGTTTGTGCGGCAACTTTTTTCTTTAGTTTCTCAATGGTCTTTCTTTCGGCTATATCCGGAACCGGGAAAACAAAAGCAGCAATGGTAATTGAAGTCATCTGCCTGATTGCCTATATCATCTATTCAGTTCTCTTCACTGTTCTACGGCCCGCAAATCTTGAAGTAATCTGGGGTGCAGAGGTGCTGTACTGGTGCATGATGGGACTGGTGTCCTGGCAGTATTTGAAAGCGGGTAAATGGCGTTGTAATAACTGATTATGCTACAATATTTAAGGATCCGTAAATTATTGTTTAATTGGGCTTAGCTTTGTGGAAGTTTCTGCAGAGCCCCGATATTGATTTGCAAATTCTATCCTATTGAACTGAAAAGGAATCACACATGAAAATTATATTTCTCGGTACTCCGGAATTTGCTGTCCCGTCTCTTGATATTTTGGTGCAAAACGGATATGAAATCCCGGCCGTGATCACTGTGCCGGACAAGCCCGCCGGTAGAGGCCAGAAACTAAATGAGTCTGCTATCAAAAAATATGCAGTTTCAAAAGGATTGAAAGTTTTGCAGCCAATCCGATTGTCGACTCCTGAATTCCTGGACGAGGTAAGCGCACTCCAGGCCGATTTACAGATAGTGGTCGCATTCAGAATGATGCCTGAGGCTCTTTGGGCAATGCCTCATTTCGGCACCTTCAATTTACATGGTTCTCTGCTGCCGCAATACAGAGGCGCGGCTCCAATTAACAGGGCGGTTATGAACGGTGAGCCGTTCACTGGCGTAACAACATTTTTTCTTAAACATGAGATTGATACCGGTAACATTGTCTTCCGGCGTGAAATTTCAATTGGGCCCGATGAAACCGCCGGTGAATTGCATGACAGGATGATGTACATAGGTGCAGAACTGGTGTTGGAAACCGTCAAAGCATTGGAGTCCGGGTCAATGGTATTACACCCTCAAACTGATTATATCAGGCCGGGAGAAGACCTTAAACCGGCACCCAAAATTTTCAAAGAAGATTGCAGACTGGACTTTTCAAAAAGTGTAGATCAATTACATAATCAGGTGAGAGGATTAAGTCCATTTCCAGGTGCCTTTTTCGAGCTGGAGATGCCTGACGGTCAGATGCTGCAGATTAAAGTAGGGCATAGTGCCAAAGAAATAGCCGGCACCGTACTTACCCACGAGGTTCTGACAGATGGTAAGAATTTCCTGAAAATCTCAGCGGCCGATGGTTTTCTGAATATAATAGAATTACAACTACCAGGAAAGAAAAGAATGAAAATAGATGAGGTGTTACGGGGATTTAAGTTTCCTGAAACTGCGAGAATCAGGTAATTTTCAACGGTCCTGAGTTGAAATTTTTGTAATGTATTATTCAGGATGGGCGGTTGAAAGATGCAACTTTGCAATTATGAAACGTGTTGTAGTGTTGTCGGGAGCTGGCATAAGTGCCGAAAGCGGGATTAAGACATTTCGTGATAGTGGTGGCTTGTGGGAAGAGTACAGGATTGAAGAGGTTGCTACACCCGCTGCCTGGCAGAAAAACCCGGAATTGGTGCTTGATTTCTATAATAAGCGACGCAAACAGGTGTTGGAAGCGAAACCGAATCCCGCACATCTTGCATTGGCAAAATTGCAGGAGCAGTTCGAGGTAAAAGTGATTACTCAGAATATCGATGATTTGCACGAACGTGCAGGTTCTAAAAGTGTACTTCATCTTCATGGTGAAATATTGAAGTCACGGAGCTCTGTTGACCCCGGTTTGATTTACCCGGTTAGCGGATCGGAGTTGTTATTGGGTGAAAAATGCGGAAAAGGGAGTCAACTTCGACCACATATTGTTTGGTTTGGCGAAAGTGTGCCGGCAATGGATGAAGCAATAGAAATTACTAAAACTGCGGATATATTTCTCGTGATAGGAACTTCGCTGGAGGTGTATCCGGCAGCCAGTTTAGTAATGTATGCGCCGGATGATTCGGTGAAAATCCTTATCGACCCACATGCCGAACTTCCTTTCGGTACCGGTGATTTTACCCTGGTACGAAATACTGCCGGTAAAGGAGTGCCGGAAGTTTTGAATAAATTAATGATGTATCATGCTTGATCAATCTTTCATCGATTCTGACCTGTTCCAGTGGGTTGTCCTTCCGTTTTTGATTTTCCTTGCAAGAATGAGTGATGTCACGTTAGCTACATTACGTAATATTTTTCTAAGTAAATCTGTTAAGTACATAGTCCCTTTTCTGGGCTTTATCGAGGTTCTGATCTGGTTGCTTGCGATTTCACAGATAATGAAAAACCTGCATAATCCTGTTTGTTTTGTGGCGTATGCACTGGGGTATTCAATGGGCATTTTCGTTGGGATCAAAATTGAAGAGCGACTGGCGCTGGGATTGCAGATTATGCGCATTTTTTCGCAACATCATTCTGACAAACTCAAGCAGGTATTGGTGGAGCATAATTTTGGGGTTACTATAATTGATGGGCAGGGAGCAAAAGGTCCGGTAAAAATTATGTTAACCATTGTAAAAAGAAAAGATATTGTTCTTGTACGGGATATAATAAAGGAGCATCAGCCGGAGGCTTTTTATTCTATTGAAGATATCAGAACGGTTAGCAGAGGCGTCTTTCCAAAAAATGGCGATGGAAAACTGGAACATCTGAAAAGGGTTTTTCCGTTTGGAGGCGGTAAATAAATAGTATTTTTACATATGATTCCTGAAGAGATAGTACTTAAATATTTTCCGTTTCTGGTTGAAATAGAGTTGAAACGTAAATTCTCGGAAAATTGCATTTTTAAGGAAATTCCCGCTCAGTCTGTCCTGCTCAGGGAAGATGATACGATTCATTATCTGCCTCTCGTATTGAAAGGGTCTTTAAAGGTTACCAGAAAAGATAAACAAGGACGGGATATTCTATTGTATTATATCAGTCAAGGTGAGTCCTGTATTGCATCTTACGCAGCTGCCTTATTCCGGGAGCAAAGTAAGGTGAGTGCATTTGCTGAGGAAGCCTGCGAAATTGTTCTGCTGCCGGTAAATCAGATTGAGGAATGGGCACGGGCATTTCCTTCATGGAATCTTTTCGTGGTTAAACTGTATTACCGTCGTTTTGAAGAGTTGTTGGATGCCTTTAATTCACTTACATTTCAGAAGGTGGATGAACGTTTGGCTGATCACCTGAGGCGAAAGGCTGTAGTAAATGATTCAGCTGAGATTGCTACTACTCACCAGCAACTGGCTGATGAAATTGGTACTGCGAGGGAAGTGGTATCAAGGTTGTTGAAGGTGTGGGAAACCGAAGGGAAACTCACCATTTCCAGGGGACTGATTAAGATCAATCCGTCTTTGTGAGTCCAGTCACAGAGGATATGCCGGCCCCGTCTGTAGTTTTGGTCTGTAACTAAAACTGTATAATCATGAAAGCTAACATGGGCACCACCGACCGGATTATCCGTATCGTACTCGCATTGATCTTTATCGCCTTATATGCTACCGGAACAGTGTCCGGTACATTAGGTATCGTTCTCCTCGTATTGGCAGCGGTATTTGTGCTGACCAGTCTGATCAAATTCTGCCCGTTATATCCGCTGGTAGGATTGAATACCTGCGAAAAGAAATAATTACTGCTTCTTAAAGTGATGCTGAATGAATCGGGTTAGGTCGGAATAGATCTTACCCGGTTCCGGCGTTTCTTTCAGTAGTTTTTTATGGGCTCGAATTGTCCGTTCGTCATTACGAATGGCCGGGCCCGTTTGGACAGTGTCTGGTAGTGCATGCTGCACTTTGGCTGAGGTTTGAAGAATCAATGGACGGAGAATCTCAAATCCAACGTTTTTCGCAAGCAATATTTCCTGTGCGATGGCGAATTGTGCATTGCTGAAGTTGTTAGCGAATACCGCTGCCAGATGAACATAAGCGCGGGTCGGTGAATCAAGTTTGTAAACTTTACCGGCAAATTTTTTAGCTAATCCGGTGAGTAGTTTTTCGGTGACCATATCCGCAGCCTCAATACAAACAGGTATATCACGCCATTCAACTTTCAGTTTCTTGTTGAAGGATTGAACGGGGTAGAATACACCATAGCTGCGTTTGTCATTTATTCCAGTCGAATGGTTGATCGGATGCATGCCTGAACAATGTATAACTACGGCCTCTTTTAAAGGTATTTGCTTAACAACATCATCTATTGCATCATCGGATACACAACAGAAAAACAATCCTTTCCCAAATGGAATTTCTGCAATTGAGTTATACCGTTTACAGTTGTTTTTCTTTGCCAGAGTCTTTCCTTGTGTTGCGTTACGGGCAATAATACCATTGATCGCAATACCGGCTTCACGAAGTCCATCTGATAAATGCCAGGCAAGATTACCTGATCCGATAATATATACAGATGGGATTATCATTTTAGTGAATGCTGCCTTTGAGCTGCCTGACCCTTTGTATGATTGCTATCCAGGAGCCCGCAGCCATTAAAATACATCCTATCCATAGAATATTGATGTGAGGGAAAATAATCGCCTTCATGATGATAAACTCACGGGAATTTCCTTCTTTCTCTTCCACTTCTATTTCAACCTTATTGTCATTGGGAAGGATTTTGTTAAAGTTAAAGCGTAAACCGAGAAGATCATTCTCATCAGCTTTGCTGAAATAACTGTTGCCGCGAAGTACAAATACAGGTTGTGAATAGTGTATTTGCTTATTAATATCCATAATGCGGAGCCGGGCTGAAACTGCAATGTCATTTTCGTTTAACATCAGTTTGGCTTTATCAACGTCTTTGTCAAGTGCTTCAAGAACTACCAAACTGTTGCTCGTTGTGAAGGTGTCGCCTATTGCAAGTTCATATTTTTTTCCTTCCTTATACCCCTGTGATTCGGATGCGTCTTTCATATCATCCATTTCAGCATAGGTTACATGTGTATAAATGTCCCGGTTTATATAGTGCATTGTGGAAGGTTCACTTACATTGCCCATCCGTTCGTTTAGCTGGACAGTCGGCAATAATGAAAATTGCTTATCAAGTTTTCCAGTGACAGCTGATGGTTTATAATATTCAACTTCATAAAAGAGATTAATCCCTTCCTTTTTCTTGCCTTTATACGTTACGTAAAACTCACCCATTGATAGAGTATCACCCTGATACAGCAAAATATTCTCCTTGTTTGGGAAATCCTTGCCCAGATCAACGGCCAGCCGGTTCTGACTGATAATCTGCTTTTCGGTATTGGAAACCAACGCTCCAAGCAAGATCATTCCGATTCCAATATGTGCAATAGTTGAACCAGCAAAAGCTATTTTGCCCTTTAAGACCCGGATCAGATAGTCAAAATTTGACGTGATGGCCCAGAGCGACGTGAATAATAATAATGTAAATTGTACTCTGCTGAAACCGAATTCAATTTCGTAAATGACAGTTAACAGTATCGCAACAACAAATGAAACCGATAGTTGTCTTATAACGGTATTCATCGGTGTTTTTCTCCACTTAAAGTATTGCGAAATCGCTATTAAAAGTGCGATGATTACTGCCAATGGCACTTGCCATGAATTATAAAAATCAACGGCATCAGCGGGTGGAGCCATCTTTGTGCCGAATACTTTATTGATAACAGGAATGGATGTTGTAATAGTAACCTGTACCGCAGAAATTACTAGGATAAGCATACCCATGAACATCCAGAATTCACGGCTGGTTAAATGGTCATCTTCATGAACTGGTGCTTTTATTTCTTTTCTGCGCAACACCATAAGAATGGTGGAAAGAATAATAAAGAAAAACATATAGAGTATTAACTGGCCTCTCATGCCTAAGTCAGTAAAAGCATGTACGGAAGTGTCTCCTAGAATTCCACTTCTGGTGAGAAATGTAGAATATAGAACCAATAAGAAGGTGGAAATAATGAGTACAAAAGCACTTGTCAGTGAAGTTTGATTTTTATTAAAAATCAGAATAATATGAGTGCCTCCTACCAGCGTGAGCCACGGAACGAGACTTGCGTTTTCTACGGGATCCCATGCCCAGAATCCTCCGAAACTAAGCGATTCGTAGGCCCATGCACCACCCATCAGAATCCCAACTCCAAGAATCATAATGCCAAATAGGGCCCAGGGCAGGGCAGGGGCAGTCCATTCTTTTACCTTATTCGTTAACAAGCCACCGATGGCATAAGCGAAAGGAATCGCTGTTGCTGCAAATCCCAGAAACAAGGTGGGTGGGTGTATGACCATCCAGTAATTCTGAAGTAAAGGATTAAGTCCTCTGCCATCTTTGATTTTTACAAGGTAATCCGGGAACTGTATGAATGGCAAATTCGCAAAATCAGGATGATTGCGGAGAAGCACGAAAGGATTGGATCCTATTTTAATTCCGTTGAATTCAAGACCAAGCAACATGGAGGCAAGAAAGACCTGAATCAGCATGATGGTAAACATTACCGGACTTTCCCATTGACCAGCCTTTTTAATTAAAATAAAGGAAAGTACAACATGCCAGAAAGACCAGATCAGAAAACTGCCTTCCTGTCCTTCCCATAAACAGGCCCACATATATTTCAATGGAAGAATAGTATTGGAATGTTGCCAGATATAGTAATATTCAAAATAATGACCATGAATCAGAAAATAAATCAGCAGCATTACTCCAATCACTCCTGCAGCATGAAACATAAAGGATGCCCGGGCCAGTTTTAACCAGGGTCGGTTGATTTCTTCGGTTGATTTTAAAGAGAACCAGTAAGCAACTGTTGAAAGTAAAGCAGCCGTAAAAGAAATAATAATCAGGATGTTCCCTAATATTCCATATTCAAGGTGTTCGCCCTGATACTGTATTTCCATGTGTTTTTCGTTTTAGAGAATGAAAAGGTATCGCAGAAACTCAGCTGGTTACAGCTTTCATTTGGTCTTGCTGGTTTCCATTATATTTTGAAGGGCATTTCATGAGTAGTTGATTAGCATGAAATTCATCACCCTCCATTTTACCAACAACAACTATCTGCTCAGATCGTTCAAAGTCCTGTGGCTTCGTGCCATTATACATTACTTTTTTTTCGACGCCTTCGTTGTCCACCAGATAAAATCCGAAAATATTCGCATTGCTTTCAGGATTGTAGATGAAATCCTTTTGCAGGTTTACTTTTCCAACAACATGGAATGTTTTCCCTTGCTGCTCAATGGCTGTGCTAAATGGTGCATAGGTGCTGGAGTTACTGATGGTACTGATAATGACTGCAAGGGCTACAGCAATCACGACAATTGCAATTATGTGTATCTTTTTCATGGATTTACTTTTGCCTGTTTTCCATTTTTCTCACTTTCCTGTCAATACTGAACAGATAAATACTCATCACAGCAAGCACAAAAAATGCGATCACAATGACTACATAAATTTTGCCTTCTGCCCTCATACCGGTTGCCATTTCTGTATCTTGAGCATCTGCTGTCATCGATAAAAAAAATGAAATCAGCATGGGTAGTATATGTTTGATTGTTTGTTTCATGGTTCTCTTGCAATTTCTATTTTACGTATTCTCACCCGAAGGCTCATCATCCAGGTTCCCAGTAAGGTCCAGCCAATTACCGCCGGGTAAAAAACCATACGCATATTTGAATCCAGATCATATTTATTGAAGCCCGGATTACCACCTTTCCCGGGGTGCAGACTATCATTCATTTTGGGAAGTACCATGATAAACACAAACATCATCACAAACGCAAAGATACTGTACACGGCTGCCAGCCGTGCTTTCTTACTTTCATCAGGAATAGCACTTCTAAGAATAAAATACGCTGCATAAATGAGCATGGAAGCAGCGGTTCCATTCAGTTGCGGATCATTTACCCATGGAGCTCCCCAGGTGTAATTCGCCCAGATCATTCCGGTAAGTAATCCGGCAATTGCAAAAACCATGGCTGTCCTTGCGGATTCCTCTGCAACCAAGTCATGATACATTTCTCCTGAACTCAAATGTTTGATGCCATAAACCATGTTTACAAACATCAACACCAGCATGGCCATCCACATGGTGACATGGAAATAGAGATTTCTTATCGTTTCATGAAGAATAGGCATCGTTGGAACTTCTCCAAGGAATCCCATCGAATAGGTGTAAAAGAGGCAGACAAGTGCCAGAATTTTCCACCACCAGGTATGTGCAATAGATCTGTTCACCTCGGCATTTTTTATTCACGCCAAAGGTAGGGAAAGAGCAGGTAGGATAGGGTAACAATAATGCTGTTTACCGCGATTAATACCACCCAATAAGGCTGATTCAATTCCCAGCCAGAACCATTAATCGAGGATTGTGAAACTTTAATAATTGTTATCAGTAGGGGAAACAGTAACGGGAATCCTAAAATGGCCACAAGCGCAGCATTTCCCTGTGCTCTTGAAACAATACCTGACACCAGTGTCAATACGGCTGATAGTCCAAAACTTCCAAGAAAGAGACATATAAGGAATTGAAAGAGATCCTGAACAGGCAATTCAAAAAACACCCCAAAAAATATAAGATTTACAAAACCTAATAAGCACAATACAAGTACATTATATGTGATTTTTGCAAGAATTACACTGGCAGGATCCATGAGGGTATAGTGGTATAACTGGAGCCCCCTGCTTTCGTGAAGAAAACTTCTGGCAATTGCATTTGTTGCTGCAAATAACATGATGATCCAGAATAAGGCATTCCAGGTTATCGGATCAAGCTGTTGCCGATAACTCAAGTAACTTATATAAATGGATGAAATTGAGTATATTAACAAGCTGGTGATCGCCTGCTTATTTCTGAATTCCAGCCTGATTTCATGACCAAGCAAGGCCTTGTATGTCCGGATTGAAAAACCCATAATACAAAGGTGGCATTTTTTAATCGACTCACGAAAAACTATTTTTGATCCGCTAAATGAATATGAAAGTCGACATCCTTGCGTTCGGTGCGCATCCTGATGATATTGAATTAGGTGCAGGTGGAACCATTCTGGCTGAAATTGCTATTGGCCGGAAGGTTGGAATTATTGATCTTACCAGAGGGGAGCTTGGAACACGGGGATCTGCTGATGACCGCGATCGGGAAGCGGCTCATGCCGCTGCTGTTTTAGGAGTTGATTTCAGAGTGAATATGGGTTTCAGAGATGGCTTTTTCAAAAATGATGAAGAGCATCAAATGGCGCTTATTCCGTATATCCGGTATTTTAAACCTGAGATAATTATCTGTAATGCGGTGTCTGATCGTCATACAGATCACGGTAAAGCAGGCGATTTGGTAGCAGTTTCAAGTTTCCTGAGCGGGCTATCACGTATTTCTACAAGATGGGATGGAACTGAACAGGATGCCTGGAGACCTAAAGCCGTATATCGATACATTCAGGACCGATACATTGAACCCGATTTTGTGTATGATATTTCTGCTCAGTTCACTAAAAAAATGGAAGCAGTTCTTGCCTTTAAAACACAATTTTATAATCCTGAATCATCCGAACCTGCAACCCCGATTTCATCTATGGAGTTTCTTGAATTTTTAAAAGCCAGAGCTGTATCATTTGGCCGGCCTGCAGGATTTATCTATGCCGAAGGTTTTAACGTGGAGCGAACGATTGGTGTCAATGACTTATTCCATTTAAAATAAACCTGAAATTGTTCTTTAAACGATTCAGTTTTCCAGGATTGTCAGATGGGAAAGATAACTCCCGAATACTTATTATATTATTATAAAATATTGAACGTCTGAATTTAATCAGGCATTTCCAAATGATGCCGCTTTGACTCAACTAATAAGAAGGCACCTCTATTCGACTCAACCTATCGTCTGAATTTTTATCTCAGCGTTCAGCCCCAAAAGGGGATTACAGCTAATGCTAACGAATTATAAATTGACTGTTTTCAACTCCTGGCAGGTTAAAAAAAAAGGCTGCCCGAAAGCAGCCTTTTTTCTAATCGTAACGAATTATTTCTGTACGCTAAGTACACGTGAAGTAGTTTCAGAGCCGATGTTCATTTGAACAACATAGAGACCTGTAGCTACATCAGAGAGATCCATGCGGAACTTGTTGCTTCCAGCATTATTGGTGCCGAAATCAAAAGTCTTAACAACCTGACCCATTGCGTTTACCAGATTCACAGAAACTGGTTGAGTTGATTTGAGATCAACAACAAGGTTAGAGAAGTCATAACCTGGGTTCGGGTAGATATTAACAGTGTTAACAGTATTTGGAAGTTCGTTAACACTTGCCCATGAGAATGTGAATGCAGAAGCAGGGAATTCAAAACCAGTTACGAATTCATGAATCCAGCCAGCAACTGTTTGGTCACCTGCAGAAGAAGAAGTCAGTGCGCGTGAAGTAAATACAGGTACAACGAAAGTACCTGCATCATCCCAACCTTCACCAGCTGCAGTGTTCCAATAGTTAGAAGCATCCCACAGGGTGTTTTTAGTGAAGTTGATAGTATCGGTCATGGTTTGGTTAGAGAAATCAACTGCTACACCAACCAGATCAGGGTAGAGGTTGTCTGTTCCGAAGAGCGATACATCAGAATCTAACCAGCTATAAGCCATTTTCATTCCGTCAGCAGAACGGGTAATCTGACAACGACCATCGAATCCAACTTCCCAGCCCAGTGCATTTGGAGAACCGGCTGCAGCATCAGCAGGCTCAGCCCAGATTGTACCGATCAACAGTGCGTTCCAGTTACCAGCCTGATCTTCGAATACATCAAATACAGTATTAAATGCATTTAAAAAATTCAGAGAGTCAGCGTTGTTAGATGATGCAATACCTACTTCGCTGAAGATATGGAGTTTTCCATAAGCATCAACCTGTACGTCCATAGCATTACGGAGGTACCAGAAAGGACGCATAAATCCTTGGGCATTATTCGGGAAGATACCAGTAAATACAGGTGTGAAATCACCAGCATAGTATAATGACCATGTAGCTCCGGCATCAGTAGTGCGGTAGATAATCGGCATTGGTGACAGGTAGTCATTTACAGAGTCACGACCGATAAACACGTGATATCCGGTTTGGCCATCTTTAGAGAAAGCCATGTGACCGAATGAAGAGATGTTCTGTGAGTTGTCAGAAGGATCATGACTGAATGCATGATAGATATTGGTCTGATCCCATGTGAAATTGTTATTGGTTGCATCCCAAACTCCACGGTTGATCACACCTCCGTCATAGTATGCTGTTGAGCTGTTGTTCCAGTCAAAATTCTGACCTTGCAGGTAAACATTACCATTCGTTCCAGAACACATACCGATACGTGGCATGTTCTGATAAACGGTAGCACCGGCATTCTGAAGGTTAGTGACAGAGCTATTTGCACCATCCAGACGACGGCTTGCAAAAGTTCCACCATCCCAATCAGCTCCGTTTGCAAGAATTGGACCTGCAACAACTGCATACGCCTGATTTGCAGTTGTGTTGCCCGGAGGGTTTGCAATTACACCATTCGGGTAACGGTTAACAAATGTGGAGTTTTGTGTAAGATAAAGACTGGAATCCCATGTTGCTCCTTTGTCATAGGAAAAGCTTGTTACAAATACGCCACTGTTATCAACAGGAGGATTTACTCCAATCGGACAACGGTTTGTGTATGCAAGTACGTTAACATCTCCATTGTAGTCTGCCAGTGTGCCTTCAGATACCAATGATCCAAAGATGTTACGTGAAGTGGAGAGATCAACTTTACCAAATGCTGTAGATTTAGCAGCACTGTTTGTCGTATTGCGCTTAACTTCTGGACGAGGTTTAGCTACAAATTTGGCAGTTGAAGTTTGGTTTTCGTTCGGAAGTTGAAACTTGGGCTTTTCAGCACGAACGTTAACAGCAGTTGGAGTCAGGACGCGTTGACGCTGGTTTTGAGCATCAACACCACCAGCGATCAAACATGCCGTTGCAGAAAGAAGAAACATCTTGCCGATGCGTCCTCCCTGAAGGATGTGTAATTTTTTCATCATTGCTTTTGGTTTAGTTATGGTTTAAGTGAATTGATTTGGAAGCATAAAGATAGGAAGACTTGCCTATTGCACTCTTCTTACCTTTCAGTATTTTACAATGAGTTTACAAATATATTTTTTTTTACTGTTTCACGAGAACAGAATGAAATCGGGTTGAAAAGTTTATTTCCGGATCATTTTAGTATTCCCCCTGGTATCGAACAGTAAAATCTTGATAATCAGTGCCATAATTGAATTTGAAAAGAAGAAAGTGTATAAACAATTAACAATAAAACAGTATAAAAAATCCATACACGGAATTCCAGGTACTCTGTTAGCGGAATTTTCAGCCGGTAATGACAGTAACTGACCAGAATAACTTTTTCACTTAAGTAAGCCAGAAATGTCCCAAACGCAACACCTGTCATTCCAAATTTTAGCATCAGCAAATAACTGGCTATTATATTGATAGAAATTTCTATGATTGATGTCTTGAAAATTACGGAGGTGCGTACCTGTGACATGATAATGGATTGCGGAAACAATAATCTGCTAACCACCAATAACAGATATATATTAAAAATGGACGCAGACGAGATGAATTCCTTCCTGAAGAGAGCAGGGTAGAGGTAAGGACTGACCAATATGAGTAAAATGGAGATTGGAAAAAGAAGGTGCATCAGACTTGTTGTTTCCTTTTTTAATTTTTTCAATCCCTGATGATTAACATGATGGCCGGATTGTAACTGAGGGATGATGGCCATACTTAATGCATTCGCCATTAACAAGGATACAGGAAATTCCCGTGCGCCATACCTGAAAATTGCAAATGCTTCATTGCCGAAATGGGTGGATATCAGAAATCCATCAATATACTCAGCAGAACCGGCAATAAGAAAACTGATAATTAATGGTACGGCTACTGACATCAGTTTTCTACAAATTGCCTTGTCAGGTTTGAATACTCCATTGGCGCGGAGTAAATAAATCAGCACCAGGTTTTTCAGGAATGCCAGAAAGAGTAAGCCCTTAAAAGCATCGATCAGGTTTCCGCCTGCTACCAAGGGGGTAAAAACAAAAGTTAAATGCAGAATGAAACTTCCCACACCGTAAAGTACCAGCTGAAGCGGCTTTTCTTTAAGTAACAGGTAGTATTCGATGATGTAGGTTGGGTTGTTTAGCAGGATGTACAGTATGAGCAGTGAAAAAAGCGAATCCTCAGCATGTGCGATCAGTTCATTGATGATGGGCTTCATCAGGAACAGAACCGAAACAAGCAAAATATTCAACACTAAAATGATAAACCCACTGTTGAATATTAATTCGTTGGAAGCCCTCAATTCGGTTTTATTATATTGGGCAACGGTTGCATTTAATATGCCACTAACCCAAAAAAAACTGAAAGCTCCTGACAGAAAAATCAGGTTCTCATAGGTGCCGATTTCCTGCGTGGTCAGAATCGTTTTGGATAATAATATTCCGGTAATAAAAAAGGAAAGAAAGCGGAGTATCTGGAAGACTTGTAAGCCTTTGACGGTTCCTGCTCTTTCAATGATTTGTAGGATTCTTTTCACTTGATGCCGGAAATCTTTCTGTATTTTAATCTTAAGGAATTACCAATGACAACGACGTCTGAAAATGCCATGGATAAGGAAGCAAGCATGGGGCTAAGATAACCCATTGCAGCCATGGGAATGGCAATTACATTGTATAAAAGTGCCCATAACAGATTTTGCCGGATGGTGGAAATAGTCAGCCTGGATAATAGGTGTGCTGATAACAATGCGTCCAGATTTTTATTGCTCATGAGAACGATTTCGGATGTCCTGAGTGCAACTTCACTTCCTGTTCCCATAGCAATGCCCACGCTGGCTGAAGCCAGTGCCGCCGCGTCGTTGATACCATCACCAATCATAGCAACGGGCCTTTCCTTGTTAAGTGCCTGTATGGATAGCGCTTTCTGTTCAGGATTTTGTTCTCCATAATATGTGTTTATGTCCAGTTCCTGAGCAACTTTTTTACATACACTGTTATGATCTCCGCTTAACAGGATCGTGGTAATTTTTTTTTGTTTCAGCTGATGTAAAACGGATTTCGCCTCCGGGCGTATCGTGTCAGTAAACGACCATGCTGCCAGAAGTTTTTGTTCGCTGGTAAGATAAACCTGGAACCCCTCTGGCAGTGATATTTCCTGTGATAGTCGGGCAGAACCAATTTTATAGATTCTTCCGGTTTCTTTTTCTATAGCCGTTACTCCCATGCCAGGTATTTCCTGTATGGAGGTGAATCGGAAAGAATGGGTATATGAATCTGACTGAAATCGTTGTAAAAGGACTTTTGCAAATGGATGATTCGAATATTGCTCAAGTATTGCGGTAACAGATCGTGCGGTGGCTTCCTCACTGAAGAACTGTTCATCTTTTAGATCGATCGTTCCTGTTGTTAATGTCCCCGTTTTATCAAATACCATAGTTTGAACGTTACTTAGACGTTCCAATGTATCTCCACCTTTTACTAAAATTCCGTTTCTGGCAGCTCGTCCTATTCCAACTGCTACGGCAGTTGGTGTGGCCAATCCCATCGCACACGGACATGAAATGACCAATACAGCAATACTTCGCAGAATAGCTGTAGCTGTTGTAACCTGAGTGAACAGGAAATAATATCCGAACACAGTGAAAGCAATAAATACTACGATCGGTACAAACCATGCACTCACCGTATCACCAAATCGTTGAATTTCCGGCTTTCGCTGAGCGGATTTTTTTATGATTTCGATCATTCGGCTCAACACCGTTTGATCAGGCTGACTTTGAACTATTACTTTTAAATATCCGCTGATTAAAAGTGTACCAGCGAGCACTTGTTCATTTATAGCTTTTGATACGGGTAAACTCTCCCCGGTCATCATAGATTCATCAACACTGCCATGGCCTTCATAGATCAATCCGTCAGCAGGTATCTTTTCACCCTGATTGATTTGAATTAAGTCATTGATGTGAAGATGTGCAGCGTCAATCTCACGAATGTGCTCCTGTGGAGTCATTGCGGATTCGATCTTTTTAGCAAGCGAAGGCTGGATTTTGCTGAGTTCCTCCAGTGCATGCTGTGTTTTCTTAAGACTTCTTTTTTCAATAATATTTCCCAGCAGAACCAACGTAATTATGGTTGCACAGGTCTCAAAAAAAAGGTAGTTATGCAAGCTTTGGTTATTTCCGTTGATCATCCAACCGACAACAGAATACAGAAAGGCTGCCCCTGATCCAAGCATGATCAGTACATCCATGTTGGGTTGACCGTGTTTTACAGACCCCCATGCGCTCTTCCCAAAATGAAAGATCCCGATCAATAATACAGGTAAACACAAAATAAACTGGGTCAATGGAAGCTGTAGTGGCTGCCATGATACATACATGTGTAAAAACAAGGGAAAAGTAAATATCAGTGAAATTGCAAAACGGGCTTCTAAACTTTGGAACCATAGTAAAAGTGTTGAAGTCGGAACTGGCGAACCTTGTTTTCTGGCTGTATAACCTAAACTATTGATTTCCTTAATTACTTCTTCTTCAGTGATCCGGTCGTTCAACACAACCTCAACCATTCCTGATTCAAAATCAATATCTATCTCTTTAAGGCCTTTCTTTTGTAAATGACGATTTATTCCCTGTGCGCAACTGGAACAAGTCATCCCTGAAACATCAAATACTGCCTTTTCCTGCATCGGGCAAATTTATGGGTAATGAGTCAATCGTTTATAAAATCATTCTATGCTTGTTGGATGTTTTTTTGGCTATAAATAATAGATGTACTAATTTTGCGCCTCCAAACGGTGGATGTAGCTCAGTTGGTTAGAGCGCCAGTTTGTGGCACTGGAGGTCGGGGGTTCGACCCCCCTCATTCACCCGGTAAGCGGAGGCAACCCCTCCGCTTTTTTATTTTATTGAATTTCAGTGCTTTGCGAATTAACACGAGCTGTTTTAACACAATAAAAACGTTCAATACTCAGATAAATTTTGGAGTTTCGCAGTCTTTTTAACAATACTCACTTGATTCTTGATTTCTTTCACCTAATTTTCCCTTTCTAAAGCAGGGCTATCAAAGTATCTTTGCGCCTTCTAAACGAAATTCACTATGTCAACAGCAACTCAAAATCCGGCGGGGCAAAACACGTATGAACGTCAGCTCGACGACTGGATTGAACTTGAAAAAGCAGCCATTGAGCTGATTCACATTACCGGTGGTTTATGGTTTAACCGTTCCGTAGAGCTTATTCTTTTCCGCAATCAGTTGGTGGATCGCAGTGCCAGCCAGATCCTCAATCTGCATCAGTATGCGAATGACATTGTAAAGAAACCCATTACCGTAATGGATACGCTGGAGATCGCACGGACACTAAACAGTCTCGATCTGGCTCCATCACGTCTTGATATCGGTAAACTCACGGCTGAATGGCTGAGTGAGAAATCAGGGTTCGGAAATGACCCAAGGAAATTCCTCGAAAGCAAGATCGGTAACTTTATCGGAGCCGACCGTCGAAAAATGGTTCCTCGCGATGTAATCCTGTATGGTTTTGGCCGTATCGGTCGTATCCTTGCGCGCGAACTGGTAGGGCAGGCCGGCAAAGGAGAGCAATTACGACTCCGCGCGATCGTGGTTCGTAAGCGTTCTGCTGATGACCTTTCAAAACGTGCTGAATTGCTCCGCAATGATTCTGTTCACGGCCCTTTCCCGGGCACAGTGATTGAAGATAATGAAAAGAGTGCATTAATTGTAAACGGACATACGATCTATGTAATCGATGCCAAAAATCCGGAAGATGTGGATTACACAGCTTTCGGTATTAATAACGCATTGTTGATCGATAATACCGGTGTTGCCCGCGATCGTGAAGGACTGGGCCGCCACCTGAAGGCAAAAGGAGTGGATAAAGTGTTACTCACTGCTCCCGGTAAAGGTGATATTCCTAATGTTGTTTATGGTGTAAATGAAAAGAATCATGTGGCAGATGAAAAAATTTATTCTGCAGCTTCTTGTACAACCAACGCCATTGTTCCGGTGCTTGCAGTAATGGAGAAAGCAGTAGGAATTGAGCGCGGCCATATCGAAACCATTCACTCATATACCAACGACCAGAACCTGTTGGATAACTACCACAGCAAATACCGTCGTGGTCGTTCTGCTGCGATGAATATGGTAATCACCGAAACCGGTGCTGATAAAGCGGTGGCAAAAGTGTTGCCGGTACTGGAAGGTAAACTCACCGGTAACGCAGTACGGGTGCCAACTCCGGATGTATCACTTGCGATTCTTAACCTCACACTTAAAAAAGATGTGACGAAGGATGAAGTGAACGAGATTTTAAAAGATGGAGCGCTGCGTGGCGATCTTGTTGAACAGATTCAGTATTCCAGTTCCAATGAGCTGGTTTCTTCTGACCTGATCGGTAATCCATGTGCTTCAATCGTAGATTCACCTGCAACTATCGTTTCTAAAGATAAACACAGTGTTGTATTATATGTATGGTACGATAATGAGTATGGGTATAGTCGTCAGGTAATCCGCTTCGCAAAATATCTGTCGGATGTTATCCGGTTGACTTACTATTGATAAGCACAACGTTTATAAAAATCAAAGGAGGGTCTTTAGCGGATCCTCCTTTTTTATTTCACCGTTTTTATTCTCCTAAATAAGATTTCAGGATTTTACTCTTATTCTTATGACGTAATCTTCTCAGTGCTTTTTCTTTTATCTGTCGAACGCGCTCTCGGGTAAGATCAAATTTGGCGCCGATTTCCTCAAGTGTAAGACCATGACCAAGTCCGATGCCAAAAAACAATTTGATGACTTCCCGCTCACGCTCGGAAAGCGTACTGAGTGACCGGTCAATTTCCTTTCTCAGCGAATCATGTATCAGCTGAACATCGGCCCGGGGTGATTCGGAGTTTTCAATAACATCAAGCAAGGTGCTGTCTTCTCCGTTTGCAAAGGGCGCATCCATGGAGACATGTTTCCCGGAAACCCGGAGGGCATCGGCAATTTTATCAATAGGAATGTCCGTAATAAACGCAATTTCTTCAACGGAGGGTTCGCGCTCAAATTCCTGCTCCAGCTTACTGAAAGCCTTGCTGATCCGGCTGAGAGAACCCACTTGATTCAAAGGAAGTCGAACAATCCGGCTTTGTTCAGCAATAGCCTGTAAAATACTCTGCCGGATCCACCAGACCGCATAGGATATAAATTTAAAGCCGCGGGTCTCGTCAAAACGTTTGGCCGCCTTGATAAGTCCAAGATTTCCTTCGTTTATTAGATCCGGTAACGACAGACCCTGATTCTGATATTGCTTGGCAACCGATACCACAAAGCGAAGGTTCGCCCGGGTAAGTTTATCAAGTGCGGTTTCATCACCTTCCTTAATTAAACGTGCCAGACGTACCTCTTCCTCAGCATTGATCATAGGTTCTTTGCCGATATCAGAAAGATACTTCTCGAGAGAAGCACTCTCCCGATTGGTGATGGATTTACTAATTTTCAGTTGACGCATATGTGTAAGTCTTAAACTGAAAATTGTTCTGGCTGTGGTGTGTGAAACAAATATAGAATTTAAATTGAAATTTCAATGCTTTTGCGAAATAAAAAAGGGCGCTTACGGGCGCCCTGTAAATAATTTCATCGACATCAAATTACATGCCGAAACCATAATAGGCTTGCATTCCATTGGGATAAATGCCTTCAATCAGCACACCACCTTTTTTATTCTGGAGATAATCCAGCACATCGTTTGCCGACTTTACTTCTCTGTTGTCAATAGAGGTAATGATAAAGCCTTCTCTCAATCCCGCAGATTTCAGTTTCCCGGTTTGTAATTCTTTAACTTTTACTCCGTGACTTATTCTAAGTTTTCCCAGTTCAGATTCGCTGGCTGCTTCCAGTGAAGCACCTAAAAGATTCACGGACTCGTTGCGGGAAACTTTGGTGGTGCCTTCTCGGTTTCTCAGTACCACCGGAATTGTTTTCTGGTCGTTATCGCGGATAACCGACACTGCAATTTTATCTCCCGGACGGTATCTTCCGACTTGTTCCTGTAACTCAGGTGATGATTTAATGTTAACTCCGTTGATGGCAGTAATGATATCCCCTTCCTTAATACCGGCTGTTTCAGCAGCACCATCTGTCGTTAACCCGCTCACATATACACCACTGAGTGTTTTAATTGATTTTTCTTTGGCAAATTCAGCGTCCAGATCACGGATGCTGACTCCAATGAAACCGCGTTGTACTGTGCCGAATTCGAGCAGATCATCTACTACTTTCTTAACGATGTTCACAGGAATCGCAAAAGAGTATCCGGAATAGGAGCCAGTGTTTGAGGCGATAGCCGCATTAATACCAATAAGATCTCCTCGGGTATTGACAAGTGCACCTCCCGAATTACCGGGGTTGACAGCAGCATCTGTCTGAATGAAGGATTCAATAGGGAATTTCTGGTCAGGAAGGATATGAATATTTCTGGCTTTAGCGCTTACGATGCCTGCTGTTACAGTTGAGGTGAGATTAAAAGGATTCCCAACAGCAAGTACCCATTCTCCAACGCGTACATTGTCTGAATTTCCATAGCTGGAGTAGGGAAGTCCTTTGGCATCTACTTTTAGCAGCGCCAGATCTGTGCTGGGGTCAGTGCCGATAACCTTTGCAGTATATGTAGTTTTATCGTCAAGGGTAACTGAAACTTCTTCCGCATTTTCTACCACGTGGTTATTGGTAACGATGTAACCGTCTTCTGAGATAATAACACCGGACCCTGATGCTTGCTGCTGAGGCATCTGTTGCGGAGCCGGATTACCCCAGAAAAAGTTGAAGGGGTCGAAGAACTGGCTTCCATAGCCTTGCTGTCGGGCGTAAGTGGTCTTTACGTGTACTACAGTTGGCACAGTTGTCTCTGCTGCTTCTGTGAAATCAGTGGGCGCTGAAGCAGGACCATCATAGCTGACCATCCGGGCGTTGTTCTGTTTCGCATAACCATCTAAATTCCCTTCCTGCTGATGCCCTTTCGCCAGATTCAGAACCCAGGCGCCGGCCATACCGCCGACTAAGGCCATCACAAAAAACATTGCTGATCGTTTCATACTTCTTTTTACTTGATTTGGTTTGACATCCATGTTGATAATCCTATATACGTAGGAGTTGCAAAAATATTTTCGCATTTATGAATCAGATATGAATTTAACAAGGCTTTAACGAATTGAGTAAGAGGGTTGTAATACCCATGTTTGAAAGGGTTGGTTCTGATTTGTTATTTTTACAGAATACCGGAGGGCCGGAAACCTTCCTTCTCCCCACGTTAGCAGCTAAAAATGAAATTGTTGTTCGATAAATACCAGGGTGCAGGTAATGATTTTATCATTGTCGATGGATGGTACCATGTACCAGAGTTGTCACATACGCATATCCGTGAATTATGCGACCGGCATTTCGGTATCGGCGCTGATGGGTTGATGGTGATTCGGAAACACCCCGAATTTGATTTTGAAATGCTCTATTACAACTCCGATGGGGCTCCGGGGTCTATGTGTGGGAATGGTGGACGTTGTATCGTCAAATTTGCAATAACCAGAGAATATGTGGGGTCCTCAGTACGGTTTCTTGCCAGCGACGGGATGCATCGGGCTAAACTTTTGCCTGACGGCTATATCGGTTTGGAAATGGGAGATGTTGAAGAGGTGAAGCGTTTTAATCATGATCTGTTTTTGAATACGGGTTCTCCGCATTATATCCGCATGGTGGATAATGTCAGCGATACCGATGTGGTGAAAGATGGGAGGGCGATCAGATATGGCGATGAGTTTGGAAAAAAAGGGACAAACGTAAATTTCGTGATGCCATATTCAGATGGTTTTTATGTACGAACGTATGAAAGAGGGGTGGAAGATGAAACGCTGAGCTGTGGAACAGGAGTTACTGCAGTTGCACTGGCATCTGCCTGGTTAGATCGTAAAACCGGCGATCATCAGGTTAAAATCTATACCAAAGGAGGAGAACTGCAGGTTGGATTCTCTTTCGATGGTGAAAAATTTTGTAATATCTGGCTGGAAGGGCCGGCAGAATTGGTGTTTAAAGGGGAAATCAATTTATGATCAGGGGTACAAATGTGGTGCTTAGAGCACTTGAACCAAAGGATGTAGATCTGATGATGATCTACGAAAATGATAATGATGTCTGGCCCGTGAGTGGAACATTGGCTCCTTACTCCCGGTATACGCTCGAACAGTATTATGCAAATGCAACATTGGATATTTATACCGCTAAGCAATTACGACTCGCAATTGAACTGATTGTTGAAACGCCAGATCCCGGACCAACCATCGGCTATATTGATCTTTTTGAGTTTGATGCACACCACCGCAGAGCTGGTATTGGTATCTTAATCGGGGATAAAACTGCACGCAGAAAAGGATATGCTCATGAAGCACTTAAACTGTTGATGAATTACTCGTTTAATACCCTTAATCTTCACCAGATTTATTGCCATATTGATAATGACAATGAAGCCAGTTTGCGACTCTTCTCGAAAGCAGGATTCAGAACCTGTGGTGTGATGAGGGATTGGATTATGTATAACAAAGTCTGGCATAACGTTTCCATCTTGCAGGCAATCCGCCCTACAAGCATTATCTGAACATGAAATCAGTTTTTCAACGGATTTTAGTTTTAATGCTGGTGTCTTTTGCGGCCTTCTTCAACTGGTATTGCAGTAATCAGGAAAGTAACAGTACAGTCAATGAAGCACCCGAACGTTCCAGCTATGCAGGATTATCGCCCGAAGCCAGCTATGTTGGAATGGTGGCTTGTATTGGTTGTCATTCGAATATTCACGCCACGTTTAGCCATACCGGAATGGGTAAGTCATTTGACATGGCTTCAAAAGAAAAATCATCTGGTGACTTCTCCAATCATCCACTGGTACAGGATAAGTTCAAACAATTAAGCTACCACCCCTATTGGAAGAATGACGATCTGCATTTTCTTGAATTCAGAATGGAAGGTATGGATACCGTTTATAAGCGGGATGAAAAGATTAGTTATATCGTCGGTTCCGGTCAGCATACCAATTCTCATATGTGGAACAGCAATGGGTATGTGTTTCAGGCGCCGTTGACTTTCTATACTCAAAAAAAACAATGGGACCTTCCTCCGGGGTTCGAGAACGGGGAGAATAGCAGGTTTTCACGACTGATCGGCCTCGAATGTATGACCTGCCACAATGGGTATCCTGATTTTGTTTTGGGTTCTGAAAACAAGTATAGCAAGATCAAAAATGGTATTGATTGCGAACGATGTCATGGTCCAGGCAGTATTCACGTTGCGGAGAAGTCGAAAGGAATTTTAGTGGATACCGCAAAGTATATCGACTATTCCATCGTTAACCCATCGAAGTTACCGGTTGACCTGCAGTTTGATGTTTGCCAGCGTTGCCATGTACAAGGAAATGCCGTGTTGGTAGAAGGAAAATCTTTTCTCGATTTTAAGCCCGGTATGAAGCTGAGTGAAGTCATGAATGTGTTTATGCCAGTGTATAGCAATAGCGAAAATACGCACATCATGGCTTCGCACGCCGAGCGCCTGAAGATGAGTAAGTGTTTTATGGTAACGGATTCGGCTATCCGAAAAATGCCTGCTGCTCAATCCGGACTAAAGCCATATAAAAAGGGATTAACCTGCATTACCTGTCATAACCCTCATGTTTCCGTAAAAGAAACCGGACTATCGCAATTTAATACTGTTTGCAGTTCTTGTCACGGAGCCGGCAAAAAGGAATGTAAACTCCCCTTGGACAAGCGGAAAGCAAACGATAACAATTGTGTGAAATGTCATATGCCGGGAAATTCCACCACCGATATTCCGCATGTGAGTGTTCATGATCATAGAATCGGATTACATCCCCCGCAAAATGCGAAGCCGGATGACCGGAAATTATTGGGGATTTCCTGTATTAACAATCCGACTCCACCAGCGGAAGCAGTGGCTCAGGCTTATATCAACTATGTTGAGAAATTCGGAATGGACATTCATCTGCTCGATTCAGCGTTAAAGTATATGGATGTTTCCACTCCTGCAGGTGTTCAGAAAAACCTCCACATGCTGGTACAGATTAACTATCTGCGGAAAGAGTATAGTGCCTTGTCAAAGTTATCAGATACTCCGGGGTTACTAAACCGACTTTCAAAGAGTTCCTATAATAATGCTGATGCCTGGACAGCTTACAGAATTGCGGAAGCTTTAAGTGCTGTCAACAGGAAAGCTGATGCGTTGAAGTACTTCGCTCAGGCGTACCGGTTAGCGCCTTACTACGCAGAATTTGCAAATAAGTACGGAACTGCGCTTGGAACTTCCGGACAACTGGATCAGGCCGGTGAGGTTTTCTCTGCATTGGTAAAAGAACATCCTGAATATGCACCTGGTTATTGCAATCTGGGCTACCTCTTACTCTCGCGAGACAGAAACGTGCAGGACGCAACGCGGCTGTTGGATATAGCACTGGCACTGGATCCTGATTATGAACTGGCACTGCTCAATAAAGCAACCGTATTCAGCGTTCAGGGAAGAATGAAAGAAGCAACACAGATGTTAAAGAAAGTGCTTCGGATAAATCCAAAGAATCAACAGGCATTGACTGGCCTTAAGAAAATATCATCGAATTAATCAATGGCAAAGAAATCTTCCAAAAGCAGTAAGTCGAAATTGCGCAGAATACTGATCGCGTTTATACTGGTGGTGGCTGTCGCCGGTGGAATCACAGTTTGGTCATTCTACAATAAGGTCTTTGCGCCCAATGTGAAGATGGAAGAAAGTAGTACCCGCTTTGTATATATCCCCACCGGAGCCGGATTTATTGATGTATTGCGGATACTGGATGAGCAAGGGCTTTTGAAGAACAGTGCTTCCTTTCAATGGGTGGCTGAGCAAATGAAATACACACGAAATGTGAAGCCGGGAAAATATCAGGTGCGAAAAGGTATGAATAACCGGGAACTGATCAGCCTGCTACGCTCCGGAAAACAAACTCCGGTAAGACTAACCTTTAGTAACATCCGAACCGTTTATGAGCTGGCTGGAGTTGCCGGTGCCCGACTCGAAACGGATTCTGCGTCCATTGCCTTCCTGATGAAGGATAACGAGTTTCAGAAAAAATATGGTTTTACCGGTGAAAACAGTTTATGTGTATTAATTCCAAATACGTATGAGTTTTATTGGAATACGTCTGCTGAAGAGTTCTATGGTCGCATGGCAAAGGAATACAAGAAATTCTGGAATGAACAGCGGAAGTCAAAAGCGAAATCTACAGGTTTAACGCAGAATGAAGTGATCGTACTGGCTTCCATTGTTGAACAGGAGACCCGTAAAAACGATGAGAAACCTGTTGTTGCCGGTGTTTATATGAACCGATACAACAAAGGCTGGAAGCTGGAAGCAGATCCTACGCTGGTTTATGCGAATGGTGATTTTTCAATTCGCAGAGTGCTGAATGAACATAAGGAGGTTGATTCTCCCTACAATACATATAAATACACCGGCTTGCCTCCCGGACCGATCTGCATGCCTTCCATTTCTTCTATCGATGCTGTCCTGAATTATTCAAAGCATGAGTATATGTATTTCTGTGCCAGAGAGGATTTTTCAGGATATCATGCTTTCGCGAAGTCTTATGAGCAACATTTACTCAATGCGAGGCGTTTTCAGAAAGAAATGGACAGAAGAGGGATCAAATCCTGAGCCTGAAAACTGTCAGAGATCATTGTTTTACCTCTGTTTTTAGGGGCTGAAATACTATCTTTGCCCAATGAAATTAGGAATTATCCGGGAAGAGAAAGTGCCACATGATAAACGTGTGCCTTTTACCCCCGTCCAGTGTAAATATCTGCTTGAAGAATACCCTGAATTACAGATTGCTGTACAGCCCAGTCCCTATCGTTGTTATTCTGATGATGAATATAGAAAGCACGGAATCCTTTTGCAGGAAGATCTCAGCGATTGTGATTTATTGATGGGAGTGAAGGAAGTCCCTGTAGACTATCTGATCCCCGGCAAGAAATACCTGTTCTTTTCTCATACAATAAAAAAGCAACCACATAATAAGAAGTTGTTAAGGGCTATTCTCGACAAGAAAATTGATCTTGTAGATTATGAATGTCTGGTAGATGAACTGGATCATCGCGTAATAGGCTTCGGACGTTATGCCGGGCTGGTAGGCGCTTACAATGGAATAATGGCATACGGAATGAAGTATGGCCTGTTTGAATTGAAGCCGGCTCACCTCTGCCATGATAAAAAGGAGATGTACAAGGAATTGGAACGTATTTCACTTCCGAATCTGAAGATTGTAGTGACAGGAGGAGGTCGCGTGGCTAATGGTGCGCTGGAAATTCTGGGAGTATTAGGTTTAAGAAAGGTTACAGCATATGAGTTTCTGCATTATTCCTTCCGCGAAGCGGTATATGTTCAATTACACTCTGAAGATTATTATCGTCCGAAAGATGGAACACCTTTTAGTAACCAGGAGTTTTATCATCATCCTGAAAAATTCGACTGTAATTTTGCCAGCAGCAACTCCTTTGCGGGACTTTGCGATTTGCTGATCCATTGTACATTCTGGGATCCACGGGCAGCTGTTTTATTTTCGAAGGAGCAAATGCGTGATCCAAAATTCAGGATCTCTGTCATTGCAGATGTAACCTGTGATATCAATGGCAGTATTCCATCGACTTCGCGTGCTTCTACCATCGAAGAGAAGTTTTATGGTTACAACCCGAATACAGAGCGTATAGAAGAACCATTTGCGCCAAGTACTATCACCGTGATGGCAATCGATAATTTGCCTTGTGAGTTGCCTCGTGATGCATCTGAAGGATTTGGCAAGCATCTCATGGAGCGGGTTATGCCATACCTGATAAAAGCGGATGATGGATTGATCGCTAGGGCAACCATTGCAAAGGATGGTCACTTACAGTCTAAATTTGAATATCTCTCCGAATGGGTGAATAGCTGATCAGGCTTTCACCGTCAGATTTGCAGCTTCTTTAAGCTGAGCAATCGTTTCCTGTGGATGAGGAGAACTGAAAACGGTATTTCCGGCAACGAGAATATCTGCTCCGGCACGAATTAATTCTCCGGCATTGTTGAGATCAACACCACCGTCAATTTCAATTTTTGCGGATGAGTTTTTCTGAATGATCAGACTTTTCAGGTCGGAAATTTTACTGTAGGTATTGCGGATGAACTTTTGTCCGCCGAATCCGGGATTCACACTCATCATCACAACAACATCTATTTGTGCGATCACTTCAGAAAGCAGCGAAACTGGCGTGTGAGGATTAATAGCAACTCCAGCTAATACTCCCAGCTGACGCATGCTCTGGATGGTGCGGTGTAAATGCGTGCAGGCTTCGTAGTGAACTGAAATGATGGCGGCACCTGCATCAGCGAAGGCAGCCAGATACTTATCCGGTTCAACGATCATCAGATGCACATCCAGCGGCTTCCGCGCATGTTTCTTGATGGGCTTCATAACCGGAAATCCGAAGGAAATATTCGGTACAAAAACACCGTCCATCACGTCCACATGGAACCAGTCAGCACGGCTATCGTTAATCATTTTGATATCGCGTTCGAGATTTCCGAAATCGGCGCTGAGTACTGATGGGGCTATGAGAACTGACATGACTTTGGAGCTATGAGCAAATTTCGTAAATTTTGTGGTATCAACCGGATAAAAAGGTGAAATCCCCGCCGTATAGCGAGGACTTCTTACCTAAACCCAAAACCAAGAAACGTTCTTAACCTAAGTAGGTCTTCAATATTTTACTCCGGGAGGTGTGTTTCAGCCTGCGGATTGCTTTTTCTTTAATCTGGCGGACCCTTTCACGGGTCAGTTCGAAACGTTCGCCGATTTCTTCCAGTGTAAGCGGTGATTCGTTCAATCCGAAGTATAGGCGGATGACGTCAGCTTCACGTGGAGTAAGTGTAAACAGTGCGCGTTCAATTTCCCTTCGTAAGGACTCTGTAATGAGGTTATTTTCAGGAGATGGTGCGACATCTTCACCCGGCATCATGTCCATCAAAGTGGCATCTTCTCCCTGAATCAGGGGAGCGTCCATACTCACGTGGCGACCGGAACTGCGCATGGTGTCCAGAACATCATCCAGCGGAATATTTAATACGGTACTGAGTTCTTCGTTGGTTGGCTCTCTTTCGAATTCCTGCTCAAGTTGAGCGAATGCACGGTTAATCTTATTGATAAACCCGATTTTATTTAGGGGCAATCGTACAATCCTCGCTTGTTCAGCCAGCGCCTGAAGGATACTTTGGCGGATCCACCATACGGCATAGGAGATGAACTTAAATCCACGGGTTTCATCGAAACGCTGAGCTGCTTTAATCAATCCCAGGTTTCCTTCATTTATAAGGTCTCCAAGTGTGAGTCCCTGGTTCTGGTATTGTTTTGCAACAGATACCACAAAGCGAAGGTTGGCCTTCGTTAACCGTTCCAGGGCCACGCGATCGCCTTCTTTAATGCGTCGCGCCAGATCAACTTCCTCTTCAGGTTTCAGCAATTCTACCTTGCCGATTTCCTGCAGGTATTTGTCGAGTGACGCTGTTTCACGGTTGGTGACCTGCTTGGTAATTTTTAATTGTCTCATGTCGTTGTTAAGTAAATATGGCATTCGAACGCCTGCTTCCCTTCGGATGTTACGAATGCATCGGTTAGGGCAGGTTCAGGATGTGTAAGGTTCCACCTTTTGCACTCCATTCGCCCTTTCTTTACCACAAAAAACGTACTTGAGTATTTTTTGCTTACACCCCAGTTTCGGGGATTTTAATAAATAAAAAACCCGCCTAAGTGGCGGGTTTTTAGATTGTTATGCGCTTTCGGCGGCGTTGGCTTCCTGTCCGGGTTTCTTCCTTTCGAGGCGGGGAGGAGGATTTCCAAGTAAAACCTTACGTGATAAACGGTATTTACCGGTTTTCTTGTCAATCTCGATCAGTTTCACCTGAACCTGATCTCCTTCTTTAAATACGCCGTCCATAGTAGCCAGACGTTCGTGGCTGATTTCTGAGATATGGAGCAGACCATCTTTTCCGGGCATGAACTCAACAAAAGCTCCGAATGTGGTGATGGTTTTTACTTTTCCTTCATATACTTCACCAACTTCAGGTTCAGTTACAATGCCTTTGATACGTGCCAGAGCAGCATCGATGCAGGCTTTGTCAGGTGAAGCGATTTCCACATGACCTTCGTTGTTGATTTCTTCGATGGTAATCGTGGTTCCGGTAACACGCTGAATTTCCTGAATGATTTTTCCGCCTGGTCCGATGATGGCACCGATATAGTCTTTCGGTACGCGCATCTTAACAATACGTGGTGCATGTGGCTTATAATCTTCAGCCGGGGCAGAAATGGTTTTATTCATTTCTCCGAGGATATGCATACGACCGGCCTTTGCTTGTTCAAGGGCTTGCAGGAGGATATCGTAGGGGAGACCATCCACTTTCAAATCCATCTGGCAGGCACAGATACCTTTATCGGTACCAGTTACCTTGAAGTCCATATCACCGAGGTGATCTTCATCGCCAAGAATATCGCTCAGTACAGCAAAGTTTCCTTTACCGTCTGTAATCAGACCCATAGCAATACCGGAAACAGCTCCGTTAATTTTAACACCGGCATCCATCAGGGCCATACTTCCTGCGCAAACAGTCGCCATGGATGATGATCCGTTTGATTCAAGAATATCAGAAACGATACGAACGGTATAAGGATTCATATCTTCTCCGGGCAATACCTGACGCAATGAACGAAGTGCAAGATTACCGTGTCCTACTTCGCGACGGCTGGTTCCGCGGTTAGGCTTCACTTCACCGGTACTGAATCCTGGGAAGTTGTAGTGCAACATGAATTTATTCGTGCCCTGGTACATCGCCTGGTCAACGATTTGCTCGTCGAGCTTGGTACCCAAAGTAACCGTAGTGAGAGATTGTGTTTCGCCACGGGTGAATACGGCTGAGCCATGCGCAGATGGGAGATAGCTCACTTCTGTCCAGATCGGACGGATATCGGTGAGTCCACGACCATCCAGACGGATACGCTCTTTGAGAATCATATCACGCATTGCATCGTACTCCACATCGTGATAGTATTTCTTGATAAGACCTTCTTTCTCTGCACGCTCTTCTTCTGAAAAAGTTGCCAGGTAATCTGCCAGCACTTGCTTGAACGCAGCTTTACGTTCGTGCTTGTTCGGGTTGCAACGACGTGCAACATCGTACACTTTCTGATAAGTTGCTTCCGTTACTTTGGCGCGAAGCTCTTCATCGTTATTCTCGTGACAATATTCACGTTTTTTAGTACCTACTTTAGCAGCAAGATCGTTCTGTGCGGCACATTGTCCTTTGATGGCTTCATGCGCTAAACGAATGGCTTCGGCCATGTCTCTCTCCTGAACTTCCTTGCATTCGCCTTCTACCATCAGGATGTCCTTCGACGTTCCTGCAACGATCAGGTCGATATCTGCGTTTTCAGCAGCAGTAATGGAGGGGTTGATGACGTATTCACCGTTGATTCTGCAAACACGAACCTCTGATACCGGACCATTGAACGGAATATCAGAGATAGTTACAGCGGCAGAAGCAGCGAGACCTGCAAGACTATCCGGTGAAACATCTTTATCTGCGGAAATAAGGGTAACTGCAATCTGAATATCGGCGTGATAATCGGAAGGGAAGATGGGGCGCATTGCGCGGTCGATAAGACGGGATACAAGAATCTCGGCTTCTGTGGGACGGGCTTCGCGACGGAAGAATGATCCCGGAATACGACCTGAAGAAGCAAACTTCTCCTGATAATCTACGGTGAGCGGAAGGAAATCTACACCTTCTTTTGCATCTTCTGAGGAAACTACAGTGGCGAGTAACATACAGTTACCCTGGCGGACGACGACGGAACCGTGGGCCTGCTTGGCCAGACGGCCTGTTTCTATGACAATCTCTCTTCCGTCCGGGAGGAGAGTAGAAACAGTGATTGCTTTTGGTTGCATTTTTACAGCTTTTATTTAATTGACATCTAATATCAGAACAATGACAGAATCGGCTTAACCGATCCAGAGAAATTGGTGTTTTCAGAACAGACGCTTTCTGACAGAAACTAACGGTTATCTCCAATAAAAAAAGGCAATACTCAGATTGCCTTTTTTTGAGATGCCTGCTCGGGCACTATTACTTACGAATTCCGAGTTCGCTGATGATAGCCCTGTAACGGGTAATGTCAGTTTTGTGGAGATAATCCAGCAAACTACGACGTTTACCTACAAGGGTGATCAGGGCGCGCTGAGTGGAAAAATCCTTACGTGAACCTTTCAGGTGATCAGTGAGGTGGTTAATGCGCTCAGTGAACATTGCAATCTGAGCTTCAGCGTTACCGGTATTCTTTTCAGACTTTCCGTGTTTCTTGAAGATTTCTTTCTTCGATTCGGCAGTTAACAGCATGATTAAATTCTGCGGGTTGAGTTACTTTTAAGGAGGGCAAAGATAGAAAACCTTTTTAGTATGAACAAGGGAATCTTCAATGTTTTTAACAATATAAATAGGCCGCAGGCCCTTTTTTATATTACTGATTATCAGTAAATAATGAGGCAAATGGTCGGAATTACCAGACGATGTCAAACGGATAATGCCGTAGAGATGTTCATAATCAGCAGGTTTTGCCGGTTCCGTCAGACTAAACGGATATAAACGTTTAATATACGGCTGTTCGCTTGATTCAGAATTAGTTTTGCTCAAAAAAGCAACATGGAAAATTTCTTTAAAGAGATGCAGGGTAAAAACTGTTTTACCTTTCTGCCTTATGATGAACGGATTTTATGTCACTACACAAAAATCGGAGAGGAGATGAATGTTTCAGTAGCCGAAGAGGAGTTCAGGGGTTTACAGAGTATAGGAGAGGTCTTTGAACGGATGTTTAAAGACGCTCGTGTTATAACAGTTGAAGAATATCTTGGATTTCCAAAGTTCGATCAACCAAATGCGCTGAGTCAAGAGCAGCTAAAGAGTGAAATCATCAGAATTAATGCCCTCCTTCTGGCAAACAAAATCCGTATTGCTCAGGCACGCACATACCCGGATCAGGTGTTTTATTCATTTTTGACACAGGACCTGATGGGACAAGAGCTATATGATTTACGCGTAAATGATATGTATTGCACATTCGTTTATGAGTTGATCAGGCCTGATATTAAAACAGATATTTCAGGAACGGTGGAAGAATGTTTATGTATGTTGTTTCTTCTCGACTGGCGGTTCCTGAACTTCTGTATCACAGATGATTTCAGCATTGACCGCAGATCATTCACTCAAAACCGTCGTGAACTACATCAGCAGATAAAAAATGAATACGAAGGGTGGTGGCCGGCAACATTTGATTTGCGGTTTGAATGGGCAGGAGACGAACAGAAGGTTATTGAAGCCCGGCTCAAAATAGATCTTGAGTTTCAGAAAACGGAAGTCTATAAATCCGTAGAGAACATTAACATTCGTCTCGAAAAAGATGGACGACGTTGGAAACTTAGCGCGATTGAAGGTTTGTTGATCAGTGACCTGAGTTCCTGAAATTATTTCCCGAAGAATCCGAGCAACTGGCCCAGTCGGGATTTCAGTTCAGGACGACGTACGATGAAATCAAGGAATCCGTGTTCAAGTACGAATTCTGATGTCTGAAATCCCTTCGGAAGATCTTTGCCAATCGTTTCTTTCACGACACGAGGACCGGCAAAACCGATCAATGCACCCGGTTCGGCAATATTAAGATCACCTAACATAGCAAATGAGGCAGTAACACCACCTGTTGTTGGATCGGTCAGGAAAGAGATGTAGGGCAGTTTAGCTTCGCTGAGACGGGTGAGTTTAGCGGATGTTTTGGCCATCTGCATGAGTGAAAATGCAGCCTCCATCATCCGGGCTCCTCCCGACTTGGAAATAATCATGAATGGCGTCTTGTGCTCGATCGAGTAATCAATTGCGCGGGCAATTTTCTCTCCCATCACACTTCCCATCGACCCTCCGATAAATTTAAAATCCATACAGGCAATGGTAATGGGATGACCGTCGAGCTTACCGGTGGCGGTGCGGATGGCATCCTTGAGTCCTGTTTTCTTTTGGGTATCAACCAGGCGCTCGTTGTATTTCTTGGTGTCTACAAATTGCAAAGGATCACCAGAAGTCATATCAGCATTGAGTTCGGTAAATTTGTTTTCATCGAACAGAATAGCAAAGTACTCTTCTGATCCAATACGTTCGTGATATTCACACTTGACACACACCCAGAAATTATCTTCATGTTCCTGCGAAGGAATAATCGACTTACAGGATGGGCATTTATACCACAATCCCTCCGGGGTCTCCTTTTTCTCGTGCGTGGCGGTTGTGATGCCTTCCTTAATTCTCTTAAACCAACTCATTCAGTTCTTGATTTAACAATCAGATATGACTCTTGTATTGGTGAAATTCAACGGGTGTAATTGTGCTGCGGATGCTTAGGCGATCGTGACGTCTTTGCAGAGATAAACGTCCTGGATCGCATTGAGCATCTGAATACCTTCTGCGAAAGGTTTCTGGAAAGCTTTACGTCCGGAAATAAGTCCTTGTCCACCGGCACGTTTGTTTACTACTGCAGTCGTCACCGCTTCAGCCATATCGCTGGCCCCTTTCGATTCTCCTCCGGAGTTGATGAGGCCCTGGCGACCCATATAACAATTCGCTACCTGATAACGGCAAAGATCGATAGGGTGGTTGGAGGTGAGTTCTTCGTAAACTTTCTTATGGGTCTTGCCAAAATTGATAGCCGTATAGCCACCGTTATTCGTGGGCAGTTTTTGCTTGATGATATCCGCCTGAATGGTCACTCCAAGATGGTTGGCTTGTCCGGTTAAATCGGCAGAGGTATGGTAATCGATACCGTCTTTCTTGAACGCATTGTTGCGGGTGTAACACCAAAGAATCGTTGCCATTCCCAGTTCATGTGCACGTTCGAAGGCCTGAGCAACTTCAACAATCTGGCGGGACGATTCTTCTGAACCAAAGTAAATGGTAGCACCTACCGCGGCAGCTCCCATGTTCCAGGCTTCTTCTACCGATCCGAACATGATCTGGTCGAATTTGTTCGGATAAGTGAGGAATTCGTTATGGTTAATCTTAACGATAAAAGGAATTTTGTGAGCGTATTTACGCGATACAGATGCCAACACACCGTAGGTGGAAGCAACTGCATTGCATCCGCCTTCAATAGCCAGCTTCACAATGTTCTCCGGATCAAAGAACATCGGGTTGGGAGCAAAAGAGGCCCCTCCGCTATGCTCGATTCCCTGATCTACCGGAAGAATGCTGACGTATCCTGTTCCGGCTAAACGTCCATGATTGTAAATGGACTCAAGGCTTCTCAATACCTGATTGCTCCGGTTGGTCGGCATAAAAATGCGATCCACAAAATCAGGCCCCGGAAGGTGGATGTTATTTTTTGGAATGGTGTTGCAGGTGTGATTAAGAAGACTTTCGGCATCTTTACCGAGCAGTTCAGTGATTTTTTGAATCGACATAATCTGTTTTTAATGAGTGTGGCCTGAGCCAATATTTAAGACGACAAATCTAATTAAAATCGGTCTATGAAAAATCACCGGAGATTATTCCAGTCTTCCGAGATTCGAAAGCATATCCACCGCACTCAGGTAGGGCGCAAAAGGATGCTTGTAGCTGAAAACCTGCGGGTAGGATCGCGAAGGTGAATGTTGTTCCTTTAACAAGTTGTAGTCTGTAAATATCGTGTAATCAGTGGCTTGTGTTTTTATTGAATTGGTTGTACACAAACCGGAATAGCGGCTTTTTTTCAGGAGCAGTTGGGTGAGGGCGATGTTCAGGTCGAGCATAAATACCGGACGTTTGTCTAGCTCACCAAATAAATCATCACGGAAGAATTCAAAGTACGGGCTCGTATTGTACGCTGAAAACAAGGCTCCTTTATGCATCCGGATCCAGGGCTCGTTATAGCTGATCCGAATGTCTTTTATTTGTGTAGGTTTACCACCGGTATGTTGTACGGGTACACTGAGCGATTGGACGCCATTGGCACTCAGGATATAGGTGCGGTTTCTTAGTGTTTGTTTGACCCAGCATTCCTCCGTGTCAATAACAATCTCATCGTGCTGAATCCATTGGCGCATCAGTTCAGCCGGCGGCAGATAAAGCGCCGGTACAAGTGCTGAGCCTTGCATGAATTAGTCGTTATTCCAGTGGATGATGTTGAAGAGTCGGCTCCAGCGGATTTTCGAAAAGAATGAGCCATGACTGTTCCACGACATCCAGATGAATACAGCCTTTCCTACTATATGATCTTCCGGAACAAATCCCCAGAAACGTGAATCTGCAGAATTGTGACGGTTGTCACCCATCATAAAGAAATAGTCCTGCTTGAATGTATAGGAAGTGGATTCCTTTCCATTAATGAAAATTTTCCCATCGCGCTCTTCAAGCTTGTTGGCTTCATAGACACTGATCACTCTTCGGTAAATGCTGATATTATCAGCATTGATGGCAATCGTTATCCCTTTTTTAGGAATGTAAATCGGACCGTAATTGTCCATGTTCCATTTCAGCTTTGGATCGAAGGGGTAAATATAATCTTCGTATTGCCCTTTGGGCATGGTCATCGGTTCCAGCTTGGCGACATTAGGTAGTTTTTTAAGTTCTGCAGCAGCATCTTTGGTCAGGCAGAAACGATATTCGCCGGGCATATAACCGGGACCTCCATCTGTTACATCCAGCTTCTGAAGTAACTTGTCATTAATGCCACTACCATTGGTCTGTATTTCGTACACGTACTGACCTTTTTTAGGCTGCATCGCTTTCTGTCCATTTACATAGAGTACACGGTCAATGACCTGCAAAGTATCTCCCGAAATACCAACACAGCGTTTGATATAGTGGGTTTGTTTGTCAATAGGCCGGTCATCCTCCATTGGGTAGTTAAAGACAACGATGTCGTTGCGGGCCACATCCGAAAATCCGGGTAAGCGGTAGTAAGGGAGTTTCCAGGCTTCAGAATAGGATTTTCCACCAATGACAGGGATTTCCTGGTGCATAAAAGGAATCGAAAGTGGTGTCATTGGTGTTCGTGCGCCGTAGTTTATTTTACTAACGAACAGGAAGTCGCCTACCATCAGGGTTTTTTCCATTGATGGTGTCGGGATAGTGAATGCCTCAATAAAGAAGGTGCGTATGATAGTGGCAGCAATGACAGCAAAAAGGATCGCGTCAATCCATTCTCTTGTTTTGCTTTTGCGGCCGCTGCTTTGCCAGAATTTCCAGTTCATAGGAGTGAATTTCGGGTTCGAAAATAGAAAAGTAAATGCTTATTCGGGTGAATTATAGTTTTTGTTTGCTGAATAGTAGGTCATTCATACCGAAAACACCGGTTTTACCAATGAGCCATTCTGCAGCGATTAATGCGCCATTCACGAAACCTTCACGGTTGAATGCTTCATGGCGGATACTGATCTTGTCAATGGTGGAAGTCCAGCAGACTTCATGGATACCGATCACTTCATCTTCGCGGATAGACGTAATACGTAATTCATGAGCCGATGGTTGCTGACCTTCTTCTGCCAACCTCCAGTTGTTAATAGCCTGGTATTGTTCTGTAATTCCCTGGGCAAGCGTTACAGCTGTGCCACTTGGTTTATCGAGTTTATGTGTATGATGGATCTCTTCCAGATGTGGTTGATAGGCTGGAAAATCATTCATCCATTTTGCCAATTCCAGATTGAGCTGGAAGAGCAGATTTACACCAATACTGAAGTTGGTTGCCGAAAACAAAGTGCCGTTTGCAGCGATAAACCTACGACGAACTTCTTCGAAGGAATTATGCCATCCTGTAGTACCGCAAACCACAGGAATACCAGCTTCCAGACATTTATAGAGATTATCCAATACTGCATCTGGCCGCGTAAATTCAATAGCCACATCTGCCTTCTTCAGGTTTTGTGTTGTGAGATCCTGAAGGTTCAGTTCGTTGATCTGAAGAACAATTTGGTGGCCGGCTTCGAGTGCTTTGGCAGCGATTGCTTTTCCCATTTTGCCGGTTCCCAGTAGTGCTATTTTCATGTGATTTTATTCAGAAGGTTAGCTTCAGTGCAATGCCGGTTTGAGCATAGTTGGTTGCAGGGTTTATAACGGGACTCCAGTTCAGACTGAGATTGTCATCTACATTAAAGTTGAACAGGTGTGCATCCACATGGGCATCGATGATATTTAAAACATAAACAAGAGAAAGACCAACGACTGATAAATCCCTGTTACGTCGGTAAAAATCCCGAAGCGACTTCAGGTTATCTTCTGAGTAAAGATTCTGGTATTCATCTACTGTTTCCGGATCATTATCGTAGCGCAGCAACAAAGCGTTTTCATAATTCTTGAAGCGGTCGCTGTTGAATTTCACGAGATAGATCAATCCGCCGAATGCAGCATAGATGATAGGCGCTTTCCAGACTCTGTGATTATAAATCTGCCCGGCACCCGGGAGGAAAGTAGATAGTAACGTTGCTTTCCGAACGGAATGTTTAACTTCAGTAGTGTCGTTCTCCAGCTTAGCTGACTGCATATTGACCGGTTCCTCTTTCGCAGTATTCAGGATAGATGTGGTGTCTCTTTTAACAGAATCTGTTTGTAAAGAGTCTATAGTTTGGGCCTGACTTTTCAGAGAGAAGAAAAGAAGTAAGGTCAAAACGAATAATTCCCCTCCGTGTTTTAACCGAAGGGGAATCTGAACGTATTTTTTATGTTGTAGCTTAATCAAAATCGAGCATGTCCATCAGTCGGTTGAGATCATCATTACTGAAATAATTAATGAGAATCTGACCGCTTCCGTTGTCTTTATGTTTGATTTCAACCTTCGTTTCATAGCGATGGGCTAAACGATCCTGAAGGTTTCTGATTTCTGCAGCCCATGCATTACGTGCTTTGTCTTTACTGGTTTTGTTTTTAGGTGAACGTTCGCGTACAAGTCCTTCAACTTTCCGAACGCTCAAATCATTCTCAAGGATATCATTGAATATCTTCAACTGCATTCCAATATCATCCACACCTAAAATTGCACGGGCATGTCCCATAGAGATTCTGCCATCGCGAATAGCGAATTGAATCTGAGGTGGCAGCTTGAGAAGCCTCAGATAGTTGGTTACAGTTGAACGTTCTTTGCCTACGCGTTCTGCCAGATTCTCCTGCGTAAGTTTACATTCTTCTATCAGCCGCTGATAGCTGATAGCAATTTCCAAAGAGTTGAGGTTTTCCCGCTGTATATTCTCCACTAATGCCATTTCTAGCATGGATTGATCATTAGCAGTGCGAACGTAGGCCGGAATGGTAGTAAGGCCTGCCAGTCGCGAGGCTTTGTATCTGCGCTCACCACTGATGATCTGGTATTTATCCGGACCCATCTTACGCACAGTAATAGGCTGAATGATACCTTGAGTCTGGATGGATTCGGCGAGTTCCTTCAATGCGGTTTCATCGAACTCGGTCCGTGGCTGAAACGGGTTGGCTTCAATCTGGTTCATCGGAACCTGAGCAACGGCACCTGCAACAGAACGTCCTGCAAGACCATTCTCTGCTGGCAGATTATTTTCTTCTTGACCCGTGGCACCACCGGTATTATTATCCAGTAAAGCCCCGAGTCCTCTTCCTAATGCTGATTTTTTTGTGGTCATAGGTCGTCGTTCGGCAATTAATTCTCAGAGATTTTCAATTTTTCCATCACTTTATCGGTAAGCACTTTCTCTTCAGCCGACATTCCGGTCATATTATTTTTCTGGAGGATTTCACGGGCCAGATTCAGGTAATTAATGGCGCCTTTACTGGTTGCATCATGCATGATGATACTTTCTCCAAAACTAGGCGCTTCGCCGAGTTTAGTATTACGTTGAATAATGGTATCGAACACCATATCCTGAAAATGAGTCTTAACTTCTTCCACCACCTGGTTACTGAGACGTAAACGCATATCATACATGGTCAAGAGGATTCCTTCTATTGCCAGATCTGTATTCAAACGGTTCTGAACGATTTTAATAGTATTCAGAAGTTTGCCCAATCCTTCTAAAGCAAAATACTCGCATTGAACTGGAATAATAACAGAATTGGAGGCAGTAAGTGCGTTGATCGTTATCAGACCCAAGGATGGAGAGCAATCAATTATAATAAAGTCGAAGTCTTTTTCAATTCCTTCCAGTACCTGCTTCATCATCCGTTCGCGGTTCGGCATCTGAATCATTTCGATCTCAGCACCCACCAGATCAATATGCGAGGGGAGAAGGTATAAATGAGGAGTCTTGGTTTCGAGAATGATGTCCTTCGGAGAAACCTCATTGATGATGCATTCATAAACGGAGGTCTTTACCGTACGGGGATCAAAACCAACACCGGATGTGGCATTCGCCTGCGGATCGGCATCTACCAACAGCGTTTTATATTCCAATACAGCAAGACTGGCGGCCAGGTTAATGGCAGTGGTTGTTTTTCCAACGCCCCCTTTCTGATTTGCTATTGCGATAATTTTTGCCATTGAGTTAGGCTTTAGATAATACTATGTAACTTATTCTTTTACAGTAATGTGGTTTCCCCGACATTCATCAGGATTAATTCTTTTCCGGCTGCTGCAAATTTGCCAAACGCTTCGTCGTGGTCAATTTTGATGTAGCCAAATGTGTCGTAATGCATGCCAATGATCTTCTCACAACGGATAAAATCTGAAGCTATTACCGCGTTGTCAATTCCCATGGTGAAATTGTTTCCGATTGGCAAGAAAGCCAGATCAATCTTTTTATAATCGCCGATCAGCTTCATGTCCATGGTAAGTGCAGTATCTCCGGCATAATAAACATTCCCTTCTTCGGTTTCAATTAAAAAACCCATTGGATTTCCTCCATAAGTCCCATCTGGAAGGCTTGAACTATGTACCGCATTTACGCATTTTACTTTACCGAAATCAAAGAACCAGTGACCGCCGATATTCATAGGATGTCCTTTTGAAATGCCTTGCGAATGAAGCCATTGAATAATCTCCCAATTTGAAATAACAGTAGCTCCGGTTCTGGATGCAATTGATACAGCATCTGCTATATGATCCATATGGCCATGAGAAATCAGAATGAAATCAGCATGTATGGTATTGATATCGATATCTTTGGCTAGCTCGTTCGGTTGAATAAACGGATCAAACAGCAACGTTTTCCCATTTACTTCCAACGTAAAACATGAATGGCCGAAGTAGGTGATTTTCATATAATTATCCGAAATGCGGGACTGGTTTTAATGCAGACACTGCGCTAATCCACAAAGATAAGGGCTGCCTTTTTAAAATTAAAGCTGTATTTTCAAATCAATGAACAGGGGGCGATTAACTTTTCAACAAAAAATGGAATAGATACCTTCTGATGATTATCTGGTTAAAAGAAAACTGCCTCTTTTTTTTACTTCGGCAAACCGTCCGTTATCGTATCCTGAATATTTAAGAACATATATATATGCTCCTTCCGGAGATTCTCTGCCTTCAAATGTACCGTCCCAACCTGAATCAGGATTCTCCGAGCTGAAGACCAATTGACCAAATCGATTATAAATATCGAGTTTGCCTTTGAAATCAGTACAATTCACTTTGTAATTGTACTCATCATTTTTATTATCCTTGTTTGGAGAGAAGGCTGAAGGTATAAATACTAGGCAGTTGCAAATATTGAAAGTGATATTAATAGAGTCAGCTGCAATTCCACATTGATTGATTGCGGTTACATAGTATTTTCCGGTAACAGATGGAGAAAATAATGAGTCTGTAGAACCATCCTGCCAACTATACGTTGCTCCATAGTTGTAGGCACTTAGAACCAAAGGTTGTCCTGCGCACAATATGCTATCTTCTCCTAAAAATAAAGTTGGTTTGTCTTGTTGATCTATGACAATTGTATCACTTGCAGTGCATTGGCTGATTGTTACAATGACAGAGTAAATTCCGGCTTCTTCTGCAAAAAGAAATGGATCAGTCGTTCCATCTTGCCAGATATAGGTTGCATTGGAATTGGTAGCATCCAAAAACATAGGAAAACCTTTGCAAATTGTGGTGTCAGGTCCGAAACCGACCACTGGCACAGGATTGAAGGAAATAAAAACATTATCTCCTGCGGCACAAGGACCATTTGTTACAGTTACCGCATAATTGCCGGTCGTTGCTACCGGATAAGTTTGGCTGGTGCTACCATCCTGCCATTGAAAAAGTGCACCTGCATTGCCTGCATCGAGCCAGATTGTATCTCCTTCACATGCTGTTTGACTTGCGCCTAAGTCAACAACAGGAACAAGGTTGAAGTTAGCATTCATGGTATCTCTTCCGATACAATTCTGATTGGATATTTCTACCCAATAAGTGCCTGTGGTGTCTATATCCAGTGTCGGGCCAGCTGATCCGTCTGACCAATTATAGGTGACTCCGGAGAAACTTCCGGGGTTTAGAGTAAGTTGGTTGCCAAAGCAGGTTTGAATATCACTTCCCAGATTTGGATCCGGCGTCTGCAGTATCTGAATCGTATAGGTAACAGTATCGACAAGTAGCGATTGATAAACGATCAATTGAACGTCATAGTTGCCGGCAGTCGTATAGGTATGCTGAGGGTTTAATTGAGTGCTGGTGTTAGCTGTACCGGATGCCGGATCATCAAAGTTCCAGCGTACGCTGTCAGGTCCCGCGAAGATGGTTGTAAAACTGGTGGGTACTCCCGAGCAAGTGTCAGCATAGGTAAAATCAGCGACGATGAAGAAGCTTTGCAGAAAATTTGGGAGTCCGTACATGGATGTTTTTCCACCCAGAAATAAAGATCCGGGTGTTAAGCCACAGGCAGCACCGGTTAAATCAGGAAAATTGATAACGCTTAAAGACGTTGCCTGATATTGCGCCACATAGATCTTCTGATCCATTCCCAATTGTAATGAACCAAGGAACCCGACTACTGTTCCGATAATCTGATCTGAAGCAAGTATGGCTGCTGAAGATCCTAGTGTAAGATTTAACTGATGAACTTCGCCCGGATTATTCATTGTTGTCACGTATAACAGTTCACTGCCGGGTGAGAATTCTACACCGTAAATCTGAACCGGATACGTTTTGGTAATTGGGTTTGATACCTGTCCTGTGATGTTATTGAAGTCGAAAATTTCAAGTTTTTTATCTCCTCTGATCGCAAGCGCTATTTTTTTTGCGTCTGGTGATGCTTTAAGATATCCATGTGCATTGGAAAAGAGTCCCCCATGCGTACTTCCAGAGGTTGAGATAATAGGAGAGGGACTGATCCCCGCTGATGTTACCAGATATGCATAAAACTGATCGGAATTCCAGGCGTGCACCAACACCCATGCATCTGTTCCATTGGCATGGCGGATGGCTGTCAGTTTCTCAGTTACAGGGGTGGTGAGTTGGCTGTTTTTAACGGTTACATCTCCATTGCCTCCATTCAGCGACATATCCACTTCACTGTAACATAGTCCGCGAGGACCTCCATTCGTGTCTACCGTAAAAATGTAGTATATTCCAGATGATTGGGGTTTGGGTACCACAATAGCTGTTTGTGTGGCTGCACCATCACCATTTAACCCTGTACCGGAAAGCATTGGCGTGTTATTACGATCCCAAACAATGTTTCCGTTTGTGTAAAACTGTAAAGTACCGTTGGCATCAGAAATCGAAGCGGTACCTTCAAAAGCATTCATCGCGCTGGAAGTAAGAATGGTCGGTGGAGTAGTGAAGAAGTCGAGACCGGCGCTGTTTCCAAAATACCAGAACCGGCTGGCATTCAGCTGAGCCTCAACTATTGAGCCTGAAAAAAGAAGGACCAGGAAGGGCAGAATCAGATAGCATCGCTTCATCATCATACAAAAATGGTAAAATCATTGGATTCGGCCAAGTGATATACGGCAGACATCCATGTATATAGGGTAAAAAACCGGCAATCTTATCCGAATGCCCCACTGTTCTCCTATTTTTGACCCAAATTATCTGATATGCTTCGATTCTTAAAATATGGCAGCTGGTTACTGTTTATCATTTCAGTGACCCCACTGCTCGCTCAAACCATCCAATATGACACCGTTCCTGGTGACCCATTGAAAGCCAGAATCTATACGTTGGAAAACGGCCTTAAGGTGTATCTGTCGGCATACAAGGATGAGCCACGATTTCAGTCAATGATAGGGGTAAAAGCCGGTTCAAAAAACGATCCGGCTGATCATACCGGATTAGCTCATTACCTGGAGCATATGTTATTTAAAGGCACAGATGTGTACGGCACCCTCGATTTTACCAGGGAAGCACCATTGCTGGATTCTATCGTCCAATTATATGAAAGATATGGATCAACCCGGGATTCTGTTTTGCGAAGTCAAATTTATCATCAGATTGACTCTGTTTCCGGAATCGCCGCCACGTATGCAATTCCCAATGAGTTTGACAAAATGATGGCAGGAATGGGAGTGACCGGAGTCAATGCTTACACCTCGAATGAGCAAACGGTTTACATCAATAGTGTACCGTCTAATCAACTGGAGAAATTTCTCACCGTTGAAGCAGAGCGTTTCAGAAATCCTCAGTTCCGGCTGTTTCATACTGAATTAGAGGCAGTATATGAAGAGAAGAACAGAGGGCTGGATAATGATAATTCAAAAATGTGGGAAAATTTATATGCAGGTTTATTTCCGAACCATCCCTATGGTACGCAGACCACCATTGGAACGATCGAGCACCTGAAAAGCCCATCCTTGAAAGCGATCCGCACTTATTTTGATACGTACTACGTTCCCAATAATATGGTGATTGCATTATCAGGCGATTTTGATCCGGATGAAGCGATCAGACTGATCAATGAGAAATTCGGAAAGATGAAACCAAAGGAGGTCCCGGCATTTAAGGTCCCACGTGAAAGCTTTATCAAAGTGCCGGTTGTGAAGGAAGTTTTGGGACCCGATGCTGAAAGTGTTACCATCGGTTTCCGATTTGAAGGTGCTTCAAGTCCAGACGCTGACCTGGTTACCATAGTTGACTATATATTGAGTAATGGTCAGGCTGGATTGTTGGATATCAATCTCAATAAAAAACAAAAGGTTTTGAGTTCTTCTTCTTCTGCTGACATCATGAAGGATTATTCCGTTCATGTAATTTCAGGTAAACCAAGAGAGGGCCAGCCGCTGCAGGAGGTGCGTGATCTGCTGCTTTCGCAAATCATGGAAATTAAAATGGGCAATTTCCCTGACTGGATCATCAATGCCATTGTAACCAACATGCGTCTGGAACAACAACAGCAATATGAAAATAATATGCGCCGGGCTTCTGCGATGCTGAACTCAGAACTTGATGGTGTTAATTACAAAGATGTGGTTAACCGCATTAACCGTCTTTCAACAATCAATAAGCAACAGGTGATCGATTTTGTGCGCACCTGGTATGGAGATAACTACGTTATCGTTTACAAGAAAAACGGGGTGGATGAAAATGTAGTAAAGGTGGTTAAACCGGCTATAACGCCCGTTGCAATGAACCGTGAAGCTCAGTCGACGTTTTTAAAAAATATCCTTGATGTAAAACCGGCAGCTATTGCACCTTCATTTGTGGATTTTTCATCTGCAATCAATAAACAGATGTTGAAAGGTATGGTGCCGGTGTATTTTGTGAAGAATACAGAGAATGACCTGTTTTCACTTTCCATCAGTTATGAAATGGGAATGTCCAACAACAAAAAATTGCCTGTTCTTGCTCAGTATATCAACTTTGTCGGGACAGAAAAATACTCTGCTGCTGCATTGCAGGAAGAGTTCTATAAACTTGGCTGTCGCTTTAATGCTTCTGTTTCAGAAGATGAATTTAGTCTCAGTCTGAGTGGTATATGGGAGAATTACCCTAAGGCGATGGAACTGCTTGAGCACCTGATGCAAAATGCTAAGCCGGATGAAACCACACTTAAGAATCTGATTGCAGATGTAGAAAAGAAAAGGGCGAATGCGAAGCTCAATAAATCGGAATTACTGTCGAGGCTAACAGCCTTCGCAAAATTTGGAGCCGTTTCTCCTGCGACTTATGTATTATCAGGGTCAGAGTTAAAAGCATTAAAAGGAGAAGATCTCGTGAAATTGCTGAAGTCGATGAATAACTACAGTCATTATATCGATTTCTATGGCCCGGGAGATAGCCTGAAGGTGTTGTCTGTTCTTTCTGCTCACCATAAGTGCTATCGCTCTTTTAAGGCTATACCTCCGGCTGAAAAATTTACAGAACAATCCACAGACGACGGGAAGGTTTTCTTTGTGAATTATACAATGAAACAAGCTGAGGTAAATTTCCTGGCGAAAGGCGGATTGTATGATAAAAACCTGCAGCCAATGGTAACTATGTACAGCCGTTATTTCGGCGGCGGTATGGCTTCGCCAGTATTTCAGACATTGCGTGAAAGCAAGGCGCTTGCATATTCGGTGAGTTCAAGATACCAGGCTCCTTCACGATCAGACCGTTCTTACTACAATACCGCCTATATAGGCACCCAGGCCGATAAACTGCAGGAAGCAATGAGTGGTATGATGGATTTGCTACTGCAGATGCCGGTTTCTGAAACTACGTTTAATGGTGCGAAGGATGGTGCCTTACAGGGATTATCCACCGATCGTATCACCAAAACTGAAATCTTGCAATTTTTTCATTCTCTCCAGAAGGTTGGTGTTAATTATGATTTAAGAAAAGACATCTATGAGCGGATTTCAACATTGACATTAAAAGATGTTGAAGGATTTCATGCCAGCTATCTGAAAGATAAAAAATATCGGATTGCATTGATTGGCGATGAGGAAAAGATAGATTTTCAGATATTGGGTAAGTATGGTCCTGTTGAGAAATTAACTCCGGAACAGGTGTTTGGATATTGATTTAGGAATTCGTTTGACGTATTAACTTACTGCAATACCGGTTAAATCTGAAATATTATATAACAGCAAACGGCTTCCACGAATAGAAGCCGTTTGCTGTTTTAATGCCTTTTAGTTTTTAACGGTATATGATTTCAACAGTTGTTCCAATTGTCCTGCCTGCATAACCCCGGATTGTCTCCATACAGCCTTACCATTATGAAAAACCATAAGTGTTGGGACACCCTGAATCTGAAAGGCCGCTGCTGCAGAAGGATTGCGATCCACGTCAATTTTGATGATATGAGCTTCATCACCCATTCGTTTCTTAAGATCTTCAAGAATTGGAGCCATCATCTTGCAGGGGCCACACCATTCAGCAAAGAAATCAACCAGTACCGGTTTTCCCGAATCAATAAGTTCTTTGAACGTTGTTCCTGTTTGTGTATTCATTTTTTTTCTTTGATTTCTATGAATTCAATATTCCCGGGAATTTCAGTGCTGCTATCGCTGTTTTTTGCAGAAGCAACCGGAACCCGGCATGCCTGACATGAATTACTCAAAGCCATGTACAGAATAATGACAGCTGGTATAATCAGCAGATAATGCTTATCCGTAATGGCCTGAACAAGAACCATTGAAGCTAGCACCAATTGTAATAATCTGAGGAAAGTCCACTTTGAATGGAAGATCCCGTTTTTTAATTGTTCTAACATCTATTGTTTGATGGTTTTGCTTTGCATGGCCACTTGAACAATGTCCATGACCTTCGGATCAAGGATAGAGTAGGAGATATTTATGCCTTCCCTGTCGGCTTTCAGCACTCCTTTGTTTCGCATGGATGCTAAATGGTGCGATACCAGTGATTGTTCAATTTCAAGTTTAGAGCAAATCTGGGTTACGGTTAATGTTCTTTTACCGTCCAGTAATTGAATGATTTCAAGTCTGGTAGGATGGGCGATTACCTTCAGGTAATCAGCGGCCTTTTTTATCTTTAAACGGTTGGTTGCCATAGTGCAAAATAACAACCTGGAAACCCAAAGTTTTGTGATATATGTAACTTAACGAACTGATGAAACTCAGGTGTCAGGGAGTTTGTTTCAAATCCTGCTTTGCCTTTTTCTTAAAGTACTTTTTAAACAGAAAATTACTGCGCATCGCTTCCAGATTTTCATTCAACAAGACAGTACTCTGATTCAGGTTATGGAAGATTGATTTCATGTCACCTGCCATTACTGTATCTCTGGCTAATACTCCCAACGGGCCCGGAGTAATATTAAGGTCTTCCATAAACTCATGCATATGATGTAAAGCGAGTTTGGCGGTATCCGTTGCCGCCTTCAGGTTAGCCATCATAAGCTCAAAATTTATAGCAGTAGAGTCGTCAGAAATAATTTTTGCCGCTACACCATTCCCGTATTGAATATCATGCAGCATTTGTTCGGCATCTGCAGTGAGTGAACCAGCTCTTATGGAAGCGGTTTCGATGTTTTTTAGTGTGACCCGGATGTTATTGGTTGCTGTAGTATCAGTAAGCAGATCCCAGATGGCTTTGCTTTCATTAATACGACGGGTCATCTTCTTCAGGTCAGTCGTGATATCCAGCACATTCATATTGGTCGTATTCAAAGTGCGCATCATATCATCCGTAGCGACGGATGATATGGTCAGTATTGTATCGCCGGAAGTTACAAATGAAGACGTTGGATCAGGAGTAGAGATGTTGATGAGTTTATTCCCCATTAAGCCATCTGATCCGATTTCAGCATAACTACCTTTTCTGACGTACTTGGTTGCATCTTCACGAATCATCAGTTCCACCACTACAGTTGTGTCGTTCGAGATATTAACTTCCTTCACGGTGCCAATAGCAATACCTGCGAAACGAACATTATTTCCTGCAATGAGACCATTAACATCGTTGAATTTTACAAAAACTGAGATTGTTTTGTTAAACAGATTTTGTTTTGATCCGATCAAATAAAGACTGATGATCAGTAACACCGTTCCGGTCAGTACAAAGATGCCAAGCTTGACTTTATTAACCATGATTTATGCTGTCAGATTTCGAAGAAAGGTTTGATATTGGGATCCAGGGATTGATGCAGTTCATCAAAGGTTCCATTGGCGTAATTTACACCATTTACCAGCACGTTTATGCGGTTAGCCACGATTTTAGCGCACAGCATGTCGTGCGTGATGATAATTGAAGAAGTATTGTATTGATGCTGAATATCCACTATTAATTTGGAGATTTCTCTGCCGGTTATCGGATCCAGACCGGTAGTTGGTTCATCGTAGAGAATGATGTCCGGTTTGAGAATCAGCGTTCGAGCCAGACCAATCCTTTTACGCATACCTCCCGATAATTCAGAAGGCATCAGATTGACGGCATGCTTCAACCCGACGTCATCCAGTGCCTCCATTACAAGGTCATCAACTTCCTTACGCGTTTTATTGATCCAGTGGCGCCTTAAAGGAAATTCAAGGTTTTCACGTACCGTCATCGAATCATATAACGCAGAACTTTGAAAGAGAAACCCAATCCTTACACGGATGTGGTCGAGTTCATCCTGATTAAGCTTTGGAATTTCCTGACCGAAAACTTTAACCGAACCGGATTCAGGATACAGTAATCCAACCATGCATTTGATAAGCACTGATTTTCCTGAACCTGATTTGCCAAGAACTACAAGGTTTTCACCTTTAAACAACTGTAGATTAAATCCGGTCAGGACATGATTGCTGCCAAACGATTTGCAAAGATCATTGACCTCAACAACCAGTTCTTGTGTAGGTGGTTTCGGGCGTTTAAATTCTATCGACGTAATCAGATTCATCTCAGGTCAGGCCCATTAAGTCGGCAATTTGTACTGCTATCAGATCAATAATAAAAATCACAAGAGATGATACAACAACGGCAGAATTGGCTGCGAATCCAACACCTTCGGTACCTTTGTTGGAATAATAACCTTTGTAGCAACCAATGATGCCAATCGCGAATCCAAAGAAATAAGTCTTTATCAAGGCCGGAATAACATCACCGAAGACCAGCGAATCGAAAACTTTATAATAATAAAGGTCTACACTCATTACGTCACGGATATTAATGCCGATGTACGATGCATAAAGAGATATGAAGTCGGCAATGGTTACCAAAACCGGCAACATCAGTGTACAGGCGGCCACCCTTGTTACAACCAGGTATTTAAAGGGGTTTGTTCCACTTACTTCCATCGCATCAATTTGCTCGGTCACCCGCATGGAACCCAGTTCTGCGCCGATACTGGATCCGATCTTACCCGCACAAATCAACGCGGTTATCACCGGACCAATCTCCCGGATAACCGATAAAGCAACCATTGCCGGCAGGTAGGATTCTGCGCCAAATTCTTCCAGTGTCGGGCGCGACTGAACAGTTAATACCATCCCCATGATAAATGCGGTGACACCAACCAGAGGCATGGTTTTGTATCCGATGATGAAGCACTGACGGATCAGTTCGCCCCATTCATATCTCGGTTTAAAGCCTTCTCTGAAAAAACGGACAGTGAATTCGGAGATCCCTCCAACTTCTTCAAGAAAGCTTTTTGTCCCCTGTTTCATCATTGTTGCAATAACAAAAGTAGCTAAAACTCTTCTTTCGATGGAAGTATCACGTTAATTGTTAATGATTCGTTGAAGATTGAGCAGGATCACTAGGTTTTTGTGATCGATCAATTGAATCCGGCTATTTCAGGCTTATCTTTACAAAAAACTAATATCATGAACACCAAAGACCTGTTAAACGGATTTAAGGAAATGGCTGAAAAAGCCGTTGGAACCATCAAAGAGGAGGTGGATGATTTCAAACATAAATGGGCTCCCGATGCTGAAATTGTTTCCGGTCGTTTTGAAGAGTTGAAGACTGAATTCAGAAAGGCGCTCGATCAAATGGAGTTAAACCTTAATTCCTGGTTAAATGAGCATCCTGAAGAACTTCATAAAATCAGACAAACCATAGACGAAACCAGATTGCAGCTGGCCCTCGGAAAAGCAGAAACGCTGGAGAAATTTGAAGAGCAACAGAAGATGATCATTGCAAAATGGAATCTGCTGAAAATGAAACTGGAATCGCAACCGCAATACCTGAAGGTCAAGGATGAAGTAGGGAAGGAGTTGAATGACTGGAGGGTTCGTCTTGATATTCTGAAAATTCAGTATTCGCTAGGAAGAATGGAGTGGAGAGATAACTGGAAAAACATATCTTCAGAGTTAGGTCGCGAAGTTGATAATCTGGGAAAAGCTCTGGAAGCTGGCGTAGGTATTGCCGGCGAAAAACTTGAAAAAGCCGAAGAAGAGATTCAGCGGATTTTTAATAAATACCGGAAATGAATAAAAACTTGAAAGCCGCAATAAAATGCGGCTTTCAAGTTTTTATAAATCCATCGCTTCTGCGATGAGTTCTGCGATATCTTTTACCTGGACTTCCTGCTCCTTGTTGTTGAGTTTAACACCGTCGGAAAGCATGGTCATACAGAATGGGCATGACACTGCAATTACATTCGGCTCCAGCGCAAGTGCTTCTTCCGCCCGTTCCATATTGATGTCTTTCTCGCCGTTTTCCGGTTCCTTGAACATCTGTGCACCACCGGCACCACAGCAGAGGCCGTTGGCACGTGATCTTTTCATTTCCGTCATCAGACTATCAAGTCGCATAATCACTCTGCGGGGAGCTTCGTAAACGTCATTGGCACGGCCGAGATAGCATGGATCGTGATAGGTGATCTTTTTTCCTTTATACGATCCGCCTTCCACTTTCAGTTTGCCATCATCAATCAACTGCTGCAATAATTCACTATGGTGTAATACTTCGTAATTTCCACCCAATGAAGAGTACTCGTTTTTCAGAGTATTGAAGCAATGGGGACATCCGGTCACAATTTTCTTTACTTCGTAACCATCCAGCACCATGATGTTATTCATCGCCTGCATTTGAAACAGGAATTCGTTGCCGGCTCTTTTAGCCGGGTCGCCTGTACAACTTTCTTCTGTTCCTAGGACGGCAAACTTCACTCCTGAATGATGTAAAATTTTCGCGATGGCCTTGGTTACTTTCTTTGCCCGATCATCAAAACTGCCGGCACATCCTACCCAAAACAGAATCTCAGGTTGTTCACCATTGGCCATCATCTCGGCCATTGTTTTAACTTTAAAGTCGCTCATGATCTTCAGAATTAATTTTCAGTCCAGTTTAACCGGTCGGCAGGCGAAAATTGCCAGGGAGCACCATTGTTTTCAATCTTGGTAAACATGCCGTTCAATTCAGCAGGTGCTGCACTTTGTTCCATTACAAGATAGCGGCGCATATCTATAATGATGGATAGTGGATCAATCAAAACCGGGCAAGCTTCTACGCAGGCATTGCAACTGGTGCAGGCCCAGAGTTCTTCCGGTGTGATATAATCGTTGAGTAGCGATTTGCCATCATCGTGATCAGGACCATACTTGTCAATGTTACGACCGGTTTCTTCCAGACGATCACGTGTGTCCATCATGATTTTTCTGGGCGACAATAATTTTCCGGTCAGGTTAGCCGGACAGTTGGACGTACATCGGCCACATTCTGTACATGAATAGGCGTCCATGAGTTGTTTCCAGCTGAGGTCCTTCACATCTTTTGCTCCGAAACGTTGAGGACCGGCAGACGGATCAACAGCAGGAACCGGTGCTGAAGGATCCAGCATCAGCTTTACTTCATTCGTTACACTTTCCATATTGGTAAGCTGCCCCTTCGGCTGCAGCTTGCTGTACCAGGTATTCGGAAATGCCAGCAAAATGTGGAAGTGTTTTGAATAGGGAACATAATTTAAAAAGGCAAGAATCCCAATGATGTGAAACCACCAGCAAAGTCGCTCAAGACCGATGAGGCTTCCATCACTCATTCCATCAAATAAAGGAACAAGAACAGAACTCACAGGAAATGCTCCGGCTACATGGTAATGTTCCGCACCACGGGCTTGCAGAATACTATCAGCTGCATTCATGATCAGAAATGCCGACATCAGTAAAATCTCTGTAATCAGGATAAGGTTAGCATCAGTACGTGGCCACGATGTCATCTCCTTCATCCGGAAGCGTTTTAGTTTGATGATATTCCTTCTGGATAAGAACACCACACAGGCCGCTAATACACCCAATGCAAGAAACTCGAAACTGCCAATAAGGAAATCATAAAAGCCGCCGAAAAAGGATAAAACCCGGTGTGTGCCAAATAATCCATCAATTATAATTTCGAGAACTTCGATATTGATAATGATGAAGCCAACATAGATCAACATGTGAAAAAATGCTGCAACCGGTCTGGCACCCATTTTCGATTGTCCCAGTGCAACACGAGCCATCACTGCCCATCGTTCGTTTGGACGATCGTTAATGGTGAGATCCCGACCGAGCTTAATATTCCGCCTGACTTCTTTAATTTTTTTTGAGAACAGATAGATACTGGCTCCCAGAATTATCAGAAATAACAATTGTGCAACCATTGTTAACGCTTTATGACCCCGAAAATAAAGGATACGAGGATACTATCGGATCGTTCCCGACGTGGATTCACTGCAATTATTCACAGGTTAGTTTTTCCTTCCGAAAACGGAAAGGTGTACGTAGCGTTTGGGGTTGGCTTTCAGGTCTTTTAAAAGCTCATCCAGGTCATGGGCACTTTGATCGAGATGCTGATACAATGTATCGTTGTTAACCAATTGACCCAACGTCCCCTGGCCTTTATTGATCTTTTCCATCACCTGACTCATTTGTTCAAGGGTCAAATCTGCTTTGGCTACCGTTGATGCAAAATGAGTAGCGGCCAGCGAATCACTTACGGAGGAGAGGTTGTCAAGAATATTGTTAATCTGTTCGTTGTTGTTCTTCAGATTGGTCGTAATAGAACTTAAGTTACCGAGCATAATGCCAAGTTTACTGCGGTCGCTGGATACAAGTTCATCCACTGAACCCAGTGTTTTATTCAAATGGCCGATTCCTTCTCTCAAATTGTTCTTGGTACCAGGGTCGAAAAGGTTATAAAGCATTGCAGCTAAAGAATCCATCGTAACAATCAGCCTTTCGGTTTTGTCTTTGATGGGGCCAACTTGCTTTCCGACTTGTTGTGCCAAACTGAATTCAAGTTCTGCATGGATGGTGTCTTCATCCTGCAATGGCACCAGATCAGTTCCAAGGTCAATCCGCATGGCTTTGGTGCCTATCAAATCAGAACTGAAAATTTTGGCCACTGAGTTTTTTGAAACAAACACATCATTGTCGATCAACAGTGTTACAACCAGATTCCCCGACTTGTCGGGCATGAAATCAATGCTGTTTACAATGCCTATTCGATAGCCGTTCATGAAAACCGGGTTCGAGCTTACGAGTCCATCAACATTTTGATAAACAGCGTAATATCGGTTTCTACTGGTGAAAATATCTTTCCCTTTCAAATAATTCAACCCCCAGATTAACGCTGCCAGAGCTGCTGTCATCAGGATTCCGACCTGTACTTCCTTTGATAGTTTCACCGTTCGAAATTAAGGTCTTTTAAGTAAAGTCTCTGCTTCGGGTAATGTGATCCGTTGCTTGCCATTGAATGCAGTAAGAAAAGCGTCAGGATGACCATTGGCTTTTACCTGTGCCAGTTTCTTACGCGCTGCATCAGCAGAAGCGAAATTACCAATGATATATCGTGTAAATCCATCTGAACAGGCATAAGGTTTTACCCCATCCTCTTTACTGTATTTAGCATTGTCGGTTTGTGGGTTTTTGCTGGCGCCAATCTGGATAGCAATAAATACTGTTGTTTCTGCGTGGATCGGAGTACTCTTTTCCGGAGCAACAACAGGCTCTGGTGCCGGCTTAACCAGTGCAGGTTTAGATGTTGTATCTGCTTTTGCAGTTTCAACTGGTTGTGTCTTAATAACCGGAGGAGGTGTGTCCTGAACTTTTATTTCTTGTTTTACAGGGGCAGGTTCCTTTACGGGCGGAGTTGACGGAGGGGGAGAAGAGGTCTCTGGCTCACGCGGCTCACTGCTACCGGATTCCATGTCGAGTTTATACTCTTTAAAAGCCCGGAAAATAGAACTCGCCATCAGACTTTGTCCTTTGTCTGCCGCCAAAAATTTCTCTTCAGGTTCATGAGTGAGGAATCCACATTCAATCAGCACAGCTGGCATTGCCGTTTTATAAAGCACCAGGAATCCTGCTTGTTTAACGCCACGGTTATAACGACCGGCATAATCAGAAAACTCTTCCTGAATATTAGAGGCCAGCATCAGACTCTGATTCATAAACTGACTTTGATACAATGAGAAAATGATGTTGGCTTCCGGGGAGTTGGGGTCAAAGCCATCATAGCGCTTCTGGTAATCATCTTCCAGCAAGATCGCGGCATTTTCCCTTTTGGCTACTTCGAGATTGTCCTCAGATTTATGATTTCCCATTACATAGGTTTCGGATCCATAGGCGCCTTTTCCTCCGGAGTTCAGATGGATACAGATAAAAAGATCTGCATGAGCCCGGTTAGCAATATTTGCCCGCTCATGAAGTGGAATGAATACATCCGTCTTACGGGTGTAGATAACTTTTATGTCCGGATATTGGGTTTCAATGAGTTTCCCCAACTTCAAGGCAATGTCAAGTGCAACAAACTTTTCCTTGGCAGAAGCGCCTAAGCAACCAGAGTCATGTCCGCCATGACCGGCATCAATGACAACAGTCTTTATCTTATAGGAATCCTTTGCCGGACCGGCCGAAGTCAGGCCGAAGAGTACCAGTAAAGAAGTGAATACAATGATGAATATTCTTTTCACGTTGGCGTTTTGTAGCTTTGCGCGTCCAAAATTAAACCTATAACAGGGATAATGAATCATGTACACGGTAGTCGTTCAGTCAACTTTTCAACGTTAAGTTGTTGGTTGATCGTGTGCTGTTCTTTCCTGATCATGACTTCTTCACGGGCTTTTGGACAGATTACAAATCCAGATTCAACCGATGAGATAAGGCGACGTTCTATGTCGCTGGTTGTAACCGACAGTCTTGCGACTGATTCAACTCCCCTCCCTGATTCCCTCGTTTTGGCTGAAGATTTTAAATCTAAGGTGGAGTATCATGCCGACGATTCGATCGTATATGATCTGGAAGAAGGAAAAGCCTACCTCTACAATAAAGCCTGGATTACATACGAAGATATCCGGCTGGATGCTGATTTTATTTCGATAGACTTCAATACCAAAGTGTTGTATTCATCTGGCTGGCCGGATTCAACCGGTAGGATAGTTGGAAAACCTGTCTTCAAACAAGGAGAAGACGAATTCAAGGCCGACAGCATACGCTATAATTTTGATACGAAACGCGGGAAAATCTCTGAAATCTCAACACGCGATGGGGATAGCTATATCCATGGGGAAAAGGTTAAGAAGGAGCCGGATAATACCACATTCATCAAGAATGGCTATTACACAACATGCGACGCTGAACATCCGCACTATTACATCAAATCCAACCGCATCAAGGTAATCCCGAATAATAAAGTAGTTACGGGTCCCGCCGATATGCATATTATGGATGTGCCCACCCCCGTAGCAATTCCCTTTGGCTTTTTCCCGAATAAGAAGGGCCGGTCTTCAGGTATTCTCTTTCCGCAATATGGTGAATCCCAACAATTGGGCTTCTTTCTGAAAAACGGAGGGTATTACCTTGGCCTAAATGATCATTTTGATCTGGCTCTGACCGGCGATATCTATTCGTTGGGGAGCTGGCGAACGAATGCATTCAGTAATTACAACTGGAAATATCGTTTTAACGGTAATGTATCTGTTAACTATTCCAAGACCCGTATCAGCAGAAAAGAGTTCCCGGATTATAGCCTTGAAGAGTCGTTTTTTATCCGTTGGGTCCATACACAGGATGCTAAAGCTCGTCCCGGCACCAGTTTTTCGGCAAATGTGAACGCTGGTAGCAGCACCTTCTATCAATATAATCTGAGTTCTGCTAATAACTATCTCACAAATACGTTCAATTCGTCCATTGCCTGGTCGAAAGTCTGGACGGGCCGGCCTTTTAACTTAAGTGCCAGTTTATCCCATACACAGAACTCACAAACCCGCGATATCAGTTTAAGTGTCCCGAATATTGCCTTTAACGTTGCCCGGCGAACACCATTCAAACGTGCGTCAAGGGTAGGAGCAGAGCGCTGGTATGAAAAGATCGGAATTGGCTTAACGAGTTCTTTCCTGAATTCCATTACCACAAAAGATACGCTCCTTTTCAAACCGGGATCGGAAAAGAATTTCCGCTATGGAATTTCGCATGCTGTACCGGTGAATACGTCATTTACCATTGGAAAATACTTTACTGTGAATCCGGGTATTTCCTATAATGAAAGATGGTATTTACAAACCATCCGGAAGACCTGGAATACAGAAACGAAAAAGGTGGATGTAGATACCATTGAAGGGTTCAAGGCAGGTCGTGATTTTGGATTCAATACGTCTGTCAGTACCAGATTGTATGGAATGGTTCAGTTCCGCGCTGCGAAGATTGCGGCTATCCGCCATGTTATGACGCCTACGCTTGGCTTTTCATGGCGACCCGACTTCAGTGAAAACGGTTATGGTTATTACAAGGAAGTTCAGCTGGATACAACAGGTAGAATAGGAAAGTATTCCATCTTTGAAACCGGTATTTTCGGAGGGCCGGGATCCGGAAAATCCACCTTGCTGAACTTCTCTCTGGATAATAATTTTGAGATGAAAGTCCGCCAAAAAAGTGACAGCACAGAAACCATGAAAAAGGTCAAGCTGCTGGAGAGTCTGGCGTTGAGTGGCAACTATAATTTCGCTGCCGACTCGTTGAACCTTTCTGTTATCAGTATCTCCGGCCGTGCAACCATTCTCGATCGTATTTCACTGAATCTGAACGGTGCTTTCGATCCGTATGCAGTCACCGAAACGGGAACCAGAATCAACACATTCGAGGTGAACAAAAGCGGCAAACTGGCTAGATTTACGGGCGGGAATTTCAGTGTGAATTTCAACGTTACACAACGTAAAAAGGAGTACTCATCAACAAAAGGTTCTCAGTCGGAATTGGACGATGTAAACAGAAATCCTGATAATTACCTGGATTTCAAAGTGCCGTTTTCGCTTTCAGTCGGTTATAATTTGTACTACGTGAACAATACCGGTGCTCCTGATCAAACGACCCAAACACTCAATTTCAACGGTGATCTTCAGCTGACTCCTTCCTGGAAAATCAGCTATAGTTCCGGTTATGATTTTACGCAAAAAGACCTGAGTTATACGTCGTTGGGAATACACCGCGACCTGCATTGCTGGGAGATGAGTGTCAACTGGGTTCCTTTCGGATTTCAGCAGAACTTTTTCTTCCAGTTGAATGTGAAGTCGTCGCTCTTGCAGGATCTGAAACTGACCCGCAAAAACGACCGCTTCGATAACCGATAAAAGCCTGCTTTTTACGGTTATACAAGGCGTTTTTTTCGCTAAATTCGCAGTCTTCATCTAAGACATGTTTGAGAATTTATCAGATAAGCTCGACAGAGCATTCAAGTTATTAAAAGGGCAGGGAAAGATCTCTGAGATCAATATCGCCGAAACGCTGAAAGAGGTCCGTAAAGCCTTACTCGATGCTGACGTTAACTATAAGGTAGCCAAGCAGTTTACTGACACTGTTAAAGAAAAAGCCCTGGGACGTGATGTGCTCATCAGCGTTTCTCCCGGCCAGTTAATGGTGAAAATCGTCCATGAGGAGTTAACCGCGCTGATGGGTGGCGATGCGACAGATATCAATCTGAAGGCGAGTCCAAGTATCATACTGATGTCGGGACTTCAGGGGTCCGGTAAAACCACGCTGAGCGGGAAGCTGGCGAACCTGCTTAAATCAAAACGAGGCCGACAGGTTCTGTTGGTAGCGTGCGACGTTTATCGTCCCGCAGCGATCGATCAGCTCCATGTTTTGGGTGAGCAGATAGGGGTTCAGGTCTATTCAGAGAGAGAGAATAAGAATCCGGTTCAGATTGCCCGCAATGCTATAGAATTTGCCGATAAGAACGGATTAAATACCATCATCATTGATACGGCCGGTCGTCTGGCGGTTGATGAGGAGATGATGGATGAAATCGCACGACTCAAGAAAGAAATAAAACCACAGGAGACTTTATTTGTGGTGGATTCCATGACCGGTCAGGATGCGGTAAATACAGCAAAAGCGTTTAACGACCGTATTGATTTTGATGGTGTCGTTCTGACTAAGTTGGACGGTGATACCCGCGGTGGTGCAGCGTTGTCCATTAAGTCAGTGGTGAATAAGCCGATTAAGTTTGTTGGTACAGGAGAGAAGATGGAAGCGCTGGATGTATTCTATCCAAGCAGGATGTCCGACAGGATTCTCGGCATGGGTGATATCGTATCCCTTGTAGAGCGCGCCCAGGAACAGTTTGATGCCAAAGAAGCAGCAGAACTTCAGAAGAAGATCGCCAAAAACCAGTTTAATCTGAATGACTTTTTGAACCAGCTGCAGCAGATTAAAAAAATGGGAAATATCAAGGACCTCATGGCCATGATTCCCGGCGTTGGTAAAGCCATGAAGGATGTGGATATCGACAACGATTCATTCAAGCACATCGAAGCCATCATTCAGTCGATGACAAAAGAGGAACGTGAACATCCCGAAATACTCAACGGAGGTAGAAGAAAACGTATTGCCACCGGAAGCGGAACATCCATTCAGGAAGTGAATCGTTTGTTGAAGCAATTTGAGGAGATGCGTAAGATGATGAAAATGTTTACCTCAGGCAATGCGCAGAAACTGATGCGCAATATGCCTATGAGGAAAAATTAATGATTAATAGCAGACTCAGGTGGAAATTATAGACGGCAAACTGATTGCCCTTCAAATCAAATCAGAGATAAAATCAGAAGTTGATGCGATGCTGGCTAGTGGCCGCCGCGCTCCGCACCTTGTTGCTGTGCTTGTTGGGGAAGATGGCGCTTCTCAAACCTACGTGGGCAATAAAATTAAAACCTGTGGAGAAGTTGGATTCAGAAGTACGTTGCTCAAGTTTGATGCTTCGATTACGGAAGAAACCTTGCTGGAAGAAATTATCCGTCTGAATAATGATGATGAAGTAGATGGCTTCATCGTGCAGTTGCCCTTACCGGCACATATGGATGTCAGCAAAATTACCGAAGCAATTTTACCCTCTAAAGATGTGGATGGATTTCATCCGGTGAATCTGGGCCGTATGGTAGAAGAACTCCCGGCTTATATTCCTGCCACACCCAAAGGGATCATGCAACTGCTGGAGCGCTATAAAATTCCTACTGAAGGTAAACATTGCGTCGTAATTGGCAGAAGTAACATTGTGGGTACTCCGGTATCTATTCTTCTTTCAAGAAATACTTATCCAGGCAATTGTACAGTAACGCTTACGCATAGCCGAACCAAAAACCTTCGCGATATAACGTTGCAGGCGGATATCCTCATTGCAGCAATCGGTAAGCCTTATTTTGTTACAGGTGATATGGTGAAAGCAGGGGCTGTTGTGATTGATGTAGGCATGACACGCGTGCCTAACCAGCAGCTTAAGCAAGGATTTAAACTGGCAGGTGATGTTGATTTTGATTCTGCAGCTCCTAAGTGCAGTTTTATCACTCCGGTACCGGGTGGAGTAGGACCTATGACCATTATTGGCCTGCTGCAGAACACACTGCTGGCGGCTCAGCAACGAATCTATACTGAACATGTCGCAGGATAACATGACGGGTACATTGCCGGTCATGGAGGCCTTTTATACCATTCAGGGTGAAGGCTACCATAGTGGTCGCCCAGCTTATTTTATCCGTTTGGGGGGCTGTGATGTAGGTTGTTCCTGGTGCGACGTGAAGGAATCATGGGATTCATCGGCACACCCACGGCTTTCATTGGAGAAAATCGTTGAAAATGCACTCCGTCATCCCTCTCGTTTTGTTGTCATCACCGGTGGAGAACCCGCTATATACGATTTAACCGGACTTACACGTTTACTGAAGAATGAAGGGTTTTATATTGCCGTGGAGACATCCGGAGCCTATCAGTTAAAAGGAGATGTTGACTGGATTTGTCTTTCGCCAAAGAAATTCAAATCTCCCGATGTGGAAATGGTGAAGAAAGCGAATGAACTGAAGGTCGTAATCAACCATCCCAGCGATTTTGAATGGGCCGGTAAGTTTGCGGAGATGGTGAACGAAGAGTGTAAATTGTTCCTGCAACCGGAGTACGAACGTTTCCATCGGCATATCGGACCAATTATTGATTATGTAAAACAACGTCCTGAGTGGCGCATTTCCTTGCAAACTCATAAAATCATCAACGTACCCTAATCGGATGAATAGATCTTTCTTGTTTCCTGCATTGCACATCAAAGCCATGATGCTTGTGTTTTGCCTGCTGGCCTTGCCCGCTTTTATGATGGCTCAAACAGGTAATAAAGCTTATCGTTCAACGAATAAAGCAGCCATTCGTGATTTTGAAGAAGCGAGAAAACAGTACAATTCACGTCAGGATGTGAAGGCGATTAAGCTACTGGAGTCGGCCATTGCAAAAGACTCCGGATTCGTGGATGCGTACATGCTTTTATCGAGTATTTATCTGGAATCAAACGATTATGCATCCACTCTTGAATATCTGAATCTTGCCATCAAGGCTGATCCCTCTTATTTGCCGGTGATAAATAAACTGGCCGGCGAACTTGAATTCAGAGCCGGAAACTATGGAGCAGCGAAGGCAGATTTTATGCGCTATAATGAATTGTCACGGTCCGTTTCAGAAGAAAGCAAGAAATCGGTTGCCCAGTGGATAGCCAATTGTGATTTTGCACTGGAAGCTCTCAAACATCCTGTCCCCTTCGAACCAATAAACCTTGGCCCCGGCGTAAATACAAATTCTGCAGAGTACTATCCATCTTTTACGGTCGACCAGAAGGAAATTATTTTTACCCGCGATATTCCAGACACCAGAAGCGTGGAAGGCCATCAGGAAGACTTTTACATTGCAGCGTGGAAAGATTCAATCTGGCAAACAGCGAAGAATGCCGGCATGCCTCTGAACAGCGGATTAAACGAAGGTGCTCCCAGTATTTCGGCTGACGGTCGAGTTTTATTTTTTACTGCCTGCGAACGACCGGATGGTAAAGGGAGTTGTGATATTTATCTTTCGCAGCGTATGCCGGATGGCTCCTGGAGCAAGCCGATCAATCTCGGTGGTCCCATCAATACCGGTGATTGGGAATCGCAACCCAGTTTCGCTTCAGATGGTAAAACCTTATATTTTGTAAGAGGCAGTTATGATGCTTCGCGGAACAGACAATACGATATTTACATGACCGAATTTCAAACCGACATGACGTGGAGCATTCCTGTGAAGTTGGGCGATCAGGTAAATACGCCATTGCAGGAAGAATCGGTTTTTATTCACCCGGATAACCAGACACTCTATTTCAGTTCAACAGGTCATCCCAGTATGGGAGGTTTGGATATTTTTCTTTGCAGAAGACAGGAAGATGGTAGCTGGGGAAAACCCATGAACCTTGGATATCCAATTAATACCAATGCGGATGAAAACAGTCTGGTTGTAAGTGCTGATGGGAAGAAAGCGTATTTCGCCAGCAGCCGAAAAGGCGGTTATGGTAAACTTGATTTGTATTCATTCAACCTCTACAATGAAGCACAACCGCTATTGGTGAGTTATGTGAAAGCAAAAGTCAGCGATGCGCAGACCGGAAATCCACTTGCCGCTCAATTTGAAATCATCGACGTGGAGACCGGTAAAACCGTATTGTCGAATACTACGGATAAGAGGAAAGGTGAGTTCATGGCTTGCCTTCCGGCAGGAAAGAACTATATGCTCAATGTCAATAAAGAAACCTATCTTTTCTACAGTGACTATTTTGAGTGCAAAAAAGCCACGGATAAGCAGAACGCCTATGAACTGAATATTCGCTTGCAACAACCAAAAGCAGGGGAGAAGGTGGTGTTGAAGAATATTTTCTTTGATGTGAATAAATTCAATCTCAAACCTGAGTCTACACCGGAACTAACTCGATTGGTGGCATTGCTGAAGAATCAGCCTGCAATGAGAATTGAAGTCAGCGGTCATACAGATAACACGGGTGATAAAAAGGCAAATCAATTGCTGTCAGAAAACAGGGCCAGATCTGTCCGAGATTTTTTAATCGAAAAAGGCATCTCTTCAGAAAGAATAACGTATAAAGGCTACGGTGATGCACGTCCGGTTTCAACCAATGATACGGAAGAAGGAAGGGCCCAAAACCGAAGAACAGAATTTACCATCCTCTGATATGCCCTTTACCCCGGCTCATCCCGCCTGGTTATATCCATTTCGCCATCTGCATAAATGGAAGATGTCATGGACAGCGCTATTGATAGGATCCATGGTTCCTGACCTTGAGTACTTCATCTGGTTGAGTCCAGGCGCGTATAACTCACATTCGCTACAGGGTATTTTTATATTTAATCTGCCGATGACTTTTATTCTTTCTTTCCTTTGGCATCATACCTTATCAGCTGCGTTGTTACCCCGATTATACTTCCTCCATTCAAAGGTCAGAATAGAAAAGTATGATGATTTTGCATTTTGGATAAAGAAGAATCTGCCGGTATTTCTCTTCAGCGCATTGATCGGTATCTGTTCCCATTTGCTATGGGACTCATTCTGCCATGCAAATGGGTTTATGGTTCATAAGATCCCTTTCCTTCTTGCTTTTACTGAAATAGGAGGGAGCAGTATACGGAATTGCTATATAGTTTGGTACCTGAGTACCTTGGTTGGGATGATCATAATGTTCAAATGGCTCGTTGACCCAATTAAGTTGATAACTAAAACTGCATGGAAAATGTTTTTCGCGGGAGCTGCTTTTTGGGGTAAAATACTATTTGTGGCCGGACTAATTGCTATTGCGAGAGTCGCTGCCGGTTTAAGCTGGAACTGGACACGACATCTTGTAATAATTACAATGGGAAGCTTCTTTTACGCAATAATAATCGTTTGTTTCTGGGATCAATGGGTCAATAAAAAAAATAAAAATCAGAGATTGTCTGGAAAAAAGTACTGACCCATTAACACAACGTCAATCTGCATCTTTAGCTAACAGTGAAAAAGGAGAGGCTGTCTGAATTACCGAGACAGCCTCTTCTCATTAGAACTTCTTACTGTTATGGCCTTCGAGTTCGCGATCCAGGATTTTTTCCAAAGTATCCTCATCAATTTTCTTTGCCAGAATTTTCTTGTCTTTATCCAGAATAAATATTTGTGGAGTTGTTTTGATGTCAAACTCTGCTCTGAAATTGTTGTGTAATTGAGGGTCTGCTACGTTAATCCAGTTTAATTTATTTTCCTTGATGAAATTCTTCCATTTATCCATTTCAACCTCCGTACAGACAGCAAAAACTTCAACACCTTTGCTTTTAACCTTATCATAGTATGCTTTCACTTTTGGAGTAGCTTTCTTGCAATGTCCACAATCCGGATCCCAGAAAAACAAAACAGTGAATGGAGCATTTACATTATACAATGCCTGATAGGTTCCTGTTGAGTCCTGCAATATCAGGTTCTTGACTTTCTTTCCTACCAGAATAGGTTCAAGTGTATTTGCTCTGTCCTGTATTTTGTATAATGTAGCTTCGTCTGCCCAATATGCTTTTTCCTTCGTGTAATAGTTCTTGACCAGATGAACAAACACTTCATCCAGTCCCATAATATTGGAAGTTTCATAATAGTTGGTCAGGAACCATACTACGTATTTAAAGGTTTCTTTATTTGGTGATGCCAGCCCCACCATCTTGTCTGTCCAGGGAATAATTGAGTCTGGAATCTGAATCATCAGATTTTTAACAAAATTGTTGAGCTTAGAGTGATAAACGGGTGATCTTAAGAGGCGCTCATCAGCCAGATCAATATTGTCAAAATAATGATCCCGGTAATAATAATATGCAAATGCAGAATCTCTTTTCCCATCTGCTTTCACCGGTAATTCCGGAACTTCCGGATCCTGAGAAGCTTTAAAAATGCTCGACAGTATCTGACCAGGGTGATTTTTGATAAAATCAAGTTTGTAATTCTGTACTTTATCGTCTACCGCTTTTATTTTCTTGTCGGTTTCAGCTGTTGATTCCTTTGCATCCTCCTTGGCTTTTCTTTCCGCTTTCAACGGTTCCACTTCCTGAGAACAAGTCTGTATAAATTTCAGATAATCGTAAAACAACTGGTTGTCAACTGAACCCTTCACTTTCATGGTTTCGATAACCTGACCCATGGTACATTCCATGCTGAACTTTTGCTCTTTATCAATGAGGAGCTCGAAATAGGTTTTGTTCGGAAAAACGAAAAGGTAAATTCCACCAGGCAAAGGTTCATTTCCTTTAAACACCACATTACCCAAACCATCCACTTTTGCTGAGTCTTTCAGGTACTGCTTGTCGCCATAATAATTGGCCAGATGAACCAAGGAGTCCCGGAGACCGGATACTTTTATTTTAATTTCATAACCTCCTGATTCAATTCCAGTAGAGGCAGCTTTCAAATTTCCCGATGCTGCAATCAGGAAAGTCAAAACTGTGATGAGAGCATTCAGAGGATTTTTCATTTTTAAGCGCATAGCGGTATATCCAAGTTTTCAGATTCTGCAAATATGCAGTCTTTGCAGATTGATTTTACGTGAAAAACCTATACTGGATAGCCTGAATTCTTAATTTTCATTTTTGTTTCATGGTTGTTTGTCGAATTGGAAGGGATTAAATTGCAATTATCTAATATAACCCTGTATTATTCAAAGCTATATGGCGCATAGTAAATAGGTTAGAACTATATTTCAGTACCTCTTTCTGGCATAAGGTCTTTTCTGATACAGAGTCTTCAATCAAAAAAGTCCAGACATGAAAATCAATCTGAGGTATTATTATGCTTCCAACGGGAATTACAATAAACCGGAAGGTGAGTTAATTCTGAAAAATCGAAGGGTTATATCCAATGGTTTGGATGAGTTTTCAGATAAACCCCGGAAATTCTTTTTTGATGAAACAGATATGAATATTCAATTGTTGGAGGTCGACAGAAAATCAAGAGTGAAGGTTAATGGTATTATTACAGAGTCTGATTACTCAAATACACAACGTGAATACCTGGTACAGCTGTCATGGTTTCAGCGGCAAAAAATGTTATGGATGTTCCGAAGACATTGGTTACAGCAAAGAAGCAATTTCATTCACTTGATTATCGTTGTATTCCTGATTCTTATAATGATTGTAACAATTGATTTCATTACCGGCCACTTATAAAAATAAAAAAATATCCCTATACTTGTGGTTAAACAAACAATCATGAAAGAGGAAAAAACAATGGTTGATCTGGTCAGGCGATACGAAGAATATCCGCTGAGTAACGTGGAAAAATTCGGGATTGGCCTCACATTTGTCTTCTTCTTCTCAATGGCAATCGTATTTTTTATATTGCCTGCTCTTTGTTGATATTACTGCTGACTTTTCGAATCATCTTTCTTTTCCTCTACCTTTTCTTGAGCTTTTCCTGCATTGATTTTAAACACAATTCCTCCCTGTATCGTACTTGAAGAGTAAATAAACTGGCCTCTTATTGGGTAAGTATAACCGATATAACCCTGAAGATTACCAGTCATAAAATATAATTTACCGCCGCTGTTCAATACTCCGGAGTAATTGTGATATAATCCATGTTGGTAAATGTTCAGATTGCCTTCAGGTTCTTCTATGGGTTGAATTCCTGTTAAAAATGCTTCTAATTTCCATCTTGAAGAGGGGACATACCATCCATAAACGCCCGCGTGAAATTCATCGCTGAAATTTTTGTTTCTGTTTACAAACCCCATATATGACTGGAAAATGAACTTTGGATTGTTAGAGTATCGTATATGAAACTGAAGGTTGGAGCTAAAGTCAGCGTACCCTGTATTGAGTCCAATGGATTCTTGTCGTTCTGATGTAGCAAAACTTTGAAGGAAAGTAAATGCAGCAGAGAAGTTGTCTTCTGGTTGAATGCCATATCGGATACCGGCTTCCATATCACCAGGATGAAACTGGTTTTTCTCCTCACTAAGTCCTCCCGGATCATCTGATGATTTGTCAAAATGGTTATATATCGCTAATGGTGCATTAACCAGAAGTGACCATTTCTCATGTAAACCGTATGAAAATTGTGCATTTAGTATTCCATGAAAAGCTTTGGAAGCAGCTTTTACTTCGCCATCATCATCAAACACTCCATTAAACGAAGTGCCGGAGATGTTAACCCTTGCATCAATTGAGTTGGGAGATGTCAGTAATTTTTGAGCAATGGCTGAGCTTCCGGAAAAAATAATTCCTGCGAGCAGGGAGATGGTCAGATTTGGTTTCATAGCAGATCTACTGATTCAAAATTAGCATTTTCTGCTACGCTTTCCCGGCTTCTTTGGCAGTTTGAAGTCAGAATAGGCCGAAGTTAGTCTGTCGCAGGGTGAAAATCCGCTATAGCTGCTGCCCCGACTGGATGAAACGGCCGCCTTTTAGCGGTTTCACTGTTCGGTTATGTTGAGCAGATCGGCCATCTTCCGGAGCTTTGTGATATCGGCGGCCTAATTTTCCGTGCACTTTCAGATAGTCCAGATAATAAAGGATTTTTACAGTAAACGTTCTGGATTGCGGATCATCCATGATTCGGTTGAAGTTTTTCCCGAAATCATGACTCACGATTCCTGTTTCATTTGACAAGGCGTTTTTATAAACGATATTCAATATGCTTCCAGGCGAAAACCGCCATTCATACATCAGGTCAACATTGAGGATGTTAAAGTTGAAATTGTTACTCTGCGTATAGTCATCTGCATCTACTAATTCTCCTCCATCATCCAGTCTGAAATAACGTTTGTAATCACCGGTTATCCAATAGTGTCTTGCGATCAGAGTCAGCCACATATTGTTCCTGAAGGTATAGTTCGCCTGAATATTGTTTTCCCATGTGTCGAGCCTGCGGCCACCAATGATGGATTGTCCGTTGTCATCAAAATTAGCGAAACCAACATTAAATGGATCATAGTAATAACTGATTTTATAGATGAGGAAAAGTTTGTCATTAGGCCGAATACGGAAACTTAGGTCGTGATTGTACCCAAACCATGTAAACCGATCCATGAAATTGGAGAGGTTGAATGAGTAATCCACAGCCAGTTTCTTTCTATAGTCTGTACTATAACCTGCATACAAATAATAATACCTTAGGCCATGAAATACAACACCGGGTTGTCGCGCTTCGAAATAGTCGTACGGCCGGAGGAATTGAGCACCTGCACCACCAAACACAGCATTCCAACTCATGAGATTGGCAAATAAGCTTAAGTTAACACTGTTATCCCCCAGCTTACCTGTATTGTAGTTATCCGTGAAATAAAAATTCAGACTATTGTAGCTTTCCCGGATAAACTTCCAGGGTTTATAACGGTTGAAACGGAAATACCCTTCTGTATTATTTTGCCCGGCTACACGGAAATAACCAAGATCAGTGGCGTCCCATTTAGGATTCGTTACATTCCTGTAAGCTCCATATCCAAAATTCCCTCCCAGTTTTTCGGCGCCGATGCTGTATCGGTACCCAATACTGTTTGTGAAAACACTGCCTTCTGATGCCTGGTCTTTTGTGAAATTTTGAGATAGAAATCCTTCGGTACTTATAAGATAGGTGTTCTTCTTATTACTCAGTTTTATACCCAGCGCTGAAACATTTGCATCGTCGTAATTTTCCCTGCGAATGGTATTGGTATTCACAAAGTAAATGTTCGAGTTGTTTTTAAATTGCTGGTCAAGTACAAGTATATTGTAATTGGTCAGCGGTTCTGTTAATACTTTGCGGGTTTCACCATTGCCGGTATTGACCACGGCATATGCATTGTCGGTCACGGCATTGAAAAATCCAATGCCCAAACCATGATCTGTTCGACCGGATATTTTAACAGAGTTAAGCAGCTTAACCTGTACCGGATTTTCTTTGATACTTTCTCCGGGTCCAAGTTGATCAAATACATTAAAATATCGGGATGGTTGCCGGCCGATACGTCTGGAATAGAATAGGTCTCCTTTTGAAAAGAGTTCGATGGCTTCGCGGAAAAACGGACGATTCTCGTCATAAACTACTTCTGTATAACCGAGATTTTTTATCAGTCGATCGGATTGAACTTGTCCGAAGTCGGGTAGAAGAGTCATATCAAGTGTGAACCGGTCATCAATACCATATTTGATATCCGCTCCCATGTTATAGGAAATGGCATCGAGGTACTGATTGTTTCCGCCTTCATCTATAACGGGCTCATGAGCATACGTAAATCCGAGATAGGGTACTACTGACAGCCTCAATGGTGTTTTTACATTTTTAACGCCATGCAAATGCCCCCAGTAAAGTTGCGGGTTTGAAGCAATGGATGGTACATATGACCACATGTCAAATTCGCGGGATCTGCGGATGTATCGGGTGAACTGAATTCCCCAGACCTGATCGATTGCATCAGGAAAGCGAATGGCAGAATAGGGAATTTCCATTTCTACATACCAGCCTTGTTGATCAAAGGATACTGCCGAATTCCATACGGCATCAAATGTTTCATCACTGAACCTTGAGTCGGATTGAACGCCGGAAGCCGTAACTCCAAACTGGTAAGCGTCTTGTTGGTTGTTATAGGGGTCTATTTTAAAATAGAAATTATCAGCATTCAGATCATCCTGATCTCTTTTTCCCAATTGGCGAAGAATACTATCCGGTTGCGTATCATAGCACCAGGCACCAACATAAACAGCGAAGTCAGTGTAGAGTACCCTTACTTCCGTTTTTTGCATGGCCGGCTTGCCCTCAGCAGGTCGGCTTTGAATGAAGTCGCTTGTTGGTAAAGCCTGTTTCCATATTTCTTCGTTGAGCTTCCCATCTATTCGTGGTGAATTCCCGATACGGGTAGCCGTTACTTTCCGTAAAGTATCTGTATCATCTCCCATAGCCTGATGGCCGCTGAATGCAAAAAGGAAGAGAAGTAGCAGGAATGCAGGTTTCATTGGTCAGGCAGGCAAATGTACGTAGGTCGTATGCAATAATAGCAGACTTTAACCCACCGTTAACGAAATTTAGCCCAACTGCAAAGCGCAGACGACCAAATCGATTGGTTAAGCGATGAATTAATTTTCATGAAATATCCGGTGTTTCAGCTGGCTGAAAAATTTAGAAAGATCCATGTCCTTTCTGGAAATATATTGAACGATGTCCAGAGGAGACTGCTCCGGATGTGGTATTTTAAAGTAGAATACAAAAGTTTGTTCATTACCTGTCGTTTTTGAAAAAGTCGATTTACCATACCTGACATCAAAGAAACAAAGAGTATCATTTCTTTCTTCCAGTATAAAATAGTCTTTCGTAAACCACTTCAGTGTATTGAATCCTTCTTTGTCTGCTATAACGGATGATAGTTCTTCTTGCTTCAGAAATTTCTCGTATTCGACATGAGTATTACCTTGCAGAATGGAGTAATAACCAATGTAGCAGGCCGAATCATCACGGGCAACACTGCACCATAGAAAATTCGAAAAGATAACCGGGTTTGACATAACCGTAACCGGATGGATTTGCTGGTCAGCAAGACCTTTATCGAAGATGGATTCCAGATACCATTTATGAATGCAGGTTAAAGCAAGATAGGCGGAACTGATCTGTAACCCGGCCAATGCCCATTTTCGCGCCTGTATATAACCTTTGCGTCTGACGACCAAGGCTCCAATGCACACAACGATCAATGGAACAGTATAGAATGGATCAATGATCGATATGGTGTTGAAGGCAACTCTGTAATCGCTGAAGGGTAAAAACAGTTGAGTGCCATAAAGTGTAAATGCATCCAGAAGAGGATGTGTAAATATACCCCAGAAAAACAGGCTCAACCAATCCTTGTAAGTGACCTCCGTTCTTTTCCGGTACATCCGATGTACCAGCCATGCAATGAACGGTGCAGTGATGAATCCAAATATCAGTGAATGGCTGATACCTCTGTGGACGGAAAGGTTCTGCAATTCAGTAAAAAAAGGTCTGAAGATGATATCAAGGTCGGGAATGGTACCGGCAACGCCACCCCAGAACAGGGCTTTGTTGCCGGCTTTCTTTCCTGCGGTTATTTCTCCAATAGCTGCCCCAAGAACAAATTGAGTGATACTGTCCAAGGTGCTTAAACGGATCTCAAGTGTTCCTGTTGATTGGGAATATCTTCTGCACTGATTTCGAAACGGTCTTCTTCTTCCTTATACTTCATTACCTGTTCCAGTGCATCAGGAACCACGTCACTGCAGATGATGATAAAGGCACCTTTGACGGCATTTTTAAAGGCATAGTCGATCGCTTCGGGTTCGCTTGGTATAACCGTGTATTTCTTGTTCGGGTCAATGCTGTGAATTCCTTTCAGCATCAGTTCAATGATTTCCTGTTCCGATCTTCCTCTTAAATTTCGGTCCTGACGAACGACCACTTCATCAAACATCTTAGCTGCAAGTACGCCAAGTGATACGATGTCTTCGTCCCGACGATCGCCAACTCCGGCAATAATTCCGATTTTTGGTTTAGCTTCAATCTTTTCAAGGAAGCGTGCAATAGCCTGGAATCCAGCCGGGTTGTGAGCATAATCCACCATTACATTGAATTTCTTGAATTCAAACAGATTCATACGCCCTGGTGTCTGTACCGGAGATGGAATAAACGTTTCAAGTGCTAATCGAATATCTTCAATTTTAAAGTTTCGGATAAACCCTGTCAATACCGCAGGCAGGATGTTCTGAATCATAAAAGCAGCCTTACCTCTGAAGGTAAGAGGAATGTTAATGATTTTCTCAACTCTTATTTTCCAGTTGCCTTTGCAGATGGTGATGTAACCGTTTTCGGCGATGGCTGCCAATCCGCCACCGTCACAATGTTCACGGATGAGCGGATTCTTCTCATCCATGCTGAAATAGGCAATTTTACATTGAAGGCCTTTTGCCATGCCCCTCACAAGTTCATCGTCAGCATTCAGAATGGCGTAACCACTGGGCATTACCGCTTCAGGTACAATGGACTTAACGCGTGCCATGTCTTCTAGGGTGTTGATATCCTTTAACCCAAGATGGTCTGCAGCAACGTTGGTCACAATTCCAATGTCACATTGATGAAACCCAAGTCCGGCTCTGAGAATTCCTCCGCGGGCAGTTTCCAGCACAGCAAAATCAACGGTTGGATCCTTTAGTACAAATTCAGCACTTTGGGGGCCTGTACAATCTCCCCGCTGCATCATGATGTTCTGAATATAAATACCGTCAGTAGTAGTAAAGCCTACCTTATGGCCTGCAGTTTTCGCAATATGTGCAGTGAGACGTGTAGTTGTGGTTTTTCCATTTGTACCCGTAATGGCCACAATCGGAATTTTGAATGGAGCACCAGGAGGGAACAACATATCGATAACAGGCTCAGCAACGTTCCGGGGTAAGCCATCGGTAGGAGCAAGGTGCATCCTGAATCCGGGAGCAGCATTAACTTCGAGGATAGCACCACCTGTATCCGACAAGGGTTCACTGATGTCATCTGTCATGATATCAATACCGCAGATGTCGAGTCCGATGATGCGCGCTATCCGTTCTGCCATGAATACGTTGTGTGGATGAACCAAGTCTGTAACGTCAGTTGCCGTGCCTCCGGTTGAGATATTGGCAGTCGACTTGAGATATAAGATTTCACCAGCCGGAAGAACCGATTCCAGAGTCAGGTTTTTCTCTGTGAGAATATTGCGCGTCATGTCATCCACCTTGATGGCTGTCAGCACTTTTTCATGACCGTAACCTCGTCGAGGATCTTTATTTACTTCATCAATAAGTTGCTGAATGTTGCTTTTACCATCTCCTGTAACCAGAGCAGGTGTTCGTTTAGCAGCCGACACAAACTTATAATTTATAACTAGTACCCGGTGATCAAATCCGGTGATGAACTTTTCGCAAATAACAGCCCGGGATATACGCTTTGCCGCGGTAAGCGCCTCAATCGCTTCTTCCATTGAACGGATATTAATGGTTGCTCCACGGCCGTGATTGCCATTCACAGGTTTTATTACCAGCGGAAATCCGATTGCTTCAACTGCATTCTCGAGGTCTTCCTGATCGTAGATTATCCGCCCCCGGGGTACCGGAATGTTGGCGGCTTCGAGCAGATTTTTTGTATCTTCTTTATCGCAGGCAATTTCAACTGCGATGCTGCTGGTCTGGCTGGTAACTGTAGCCTGAATTCTTTTCTGATTGATACCATAGCCGAGCATCACCAGCGAATGTCTGTTCAGCCGGATCCAGGGTATTCCTCGTGCCGCAGCCTCTTGTACTATTGATCCGGTACTTGGACCCAGTCGTTCATCTTCACGTATTTCACGCATTTTCTGAAGATCATTCTCCAGATCATACGGCTGGGCATCAATCAATGCCTGAGCAATTCTCACCGCTGCCTTTGCTGCATAGATCCCTACTTTTTCTTCCATGTAGGAGAATACAACATTGTACACTCCGTGCTCAGAGGTGGAGCGAGTCCGGCCGAAGCCAACATCCATGCCGGCAAGGGTTTGTATTTCTAAGGCTATGTGCTCGATCACATGACCCATCCAGGTACCTTCTTTTACTCTCTTAAAAAAGCCACCCGCGTGCCCTTCAGAACACTCATGCTCATACATGGTTGGAAACATTTTTTCAAGTCGCTCTGAGAAGCCATCAACGACGTTGGTTGGCCTTTCCTCCATATCCTCCAGATCCAGTTTCATTACAATTAAAAAGTGACGACGGATCGACCAGTAGTTAGGACCACGCATGGCCCTGATTTCGCGTATTTTCATAGTTGTGGTTTGCTAAAGTTTTTCGTGCATCCCTGTTGATAAACACCTGGAACAGGCCGATGCGCCCGATGAAAATAAGAATAGTTTCGTATCCTGCCAAATATTGCAGATTCTTGCTTTGCATCTCATGACTGTTGTATCTTGGCGCTCGAATTAAGGAAGATGCCAGAGATAAAAGGAAAACTGATCGCCATAGGTGGTAATGAAGATAAAGGAACTGAGCCGGAACCGAATTTCCAGCAGAAAAACAATCTGAATTTTTTTGAATTACAGATTTTATCCAGGATTGTACAGGAATGTAAAAATCAGAAAGATGCTCATATTGAGGTAATTACAAGTGCATCTAGCATCCCACATGAAGTGGGTGAGAATTATGAGCATGCCTTCGGTAAAATTGGTTGTACTAATGTACATATGATGCATGTACGGGACCGGTCCGATGCTCTTAAGCCTGAGTTTCTTGAACGCATTAAGAAATGCGATGGTGTGATGTTTACGGGTGGCAACCAACTTAGATTAAGTACCATCTTCGGAGGGACCGAAATACTGTCGGTATTACATGACAGACTTAAAAATGATGATTTCGTCATAGCTGGTACCAGTGCTGGTGCTATGGCGATGAGTAATACAATGATCTACCAGGGGAGCAGTGCCGGTGCCTTAATTAAAGGTGAGGTGAAAATTACAACCGGACTTGCTTTCATCAAAGATGTTATTATCGATTCTCACTTCGACAAACGTGGTCGTTTCGGACGACTGGCTCAAGCAGTTGCGTCAAACCCCAGCTGTATTGGTATTGGTCTCGGAGAGGATACTGGTGTGTTGATTACCGGAAATAATCATCTGGAAGCGATTGGTTCTGGTCTTGTAATCATCGTGGACGGACATGCTATCCGGCATTCAAATATTGCTGACCTTGCAGAAGGATCACCTATCAGTATTGAGAACCTTATTGTACATGTGATGACAAAGGGCAACGCGTATGAACTGAAGGATCGTAAGTTCTTTGTGGAAGATAATGTCTCCTGAACTTTATTCCCTGAAAGCATCAGTGATCCCCTGTTCGTATTTTTGATCGATATGAAGCGTCAGTTCATCTTTTAAAGCGGAATATTGTGCTTTTTCATAGTATCTAAAAACCTTCCCATCTTTCAGATAAATGACGTAATCGCAGGTGGTTGTTAAGGTTTCAAGTATATGAGAAGTAACCAGAACGATTTTATTCTTTTTTTTCAGTTCCGGCAGAATTCGTTTGATCAATTCTACCGCTTCCAGATCGAGCGCATTAAAGGGTTCATCCAGTAAAATGACCTGACGATCCTGAGCCAGCATGCCCAAAATCCCGAGTTTTTTTTGCATTCCGCTTGAATAATTAGCAATGTATTCGTCCAACGGAAGTTCAAAAAGTTTATTCCATAAGTCGGTATTAAATTCAGGATGATGACTTGAAAACAGATCAATATAATCTCTGCCTGTCATGTGTGAATAAGCATAAGTTTTTGTTTCGAGATAACTCACATCTATTGTGCGAATCTTATGCCCATTAATTTGAATGGAACCGGATGCATAGTTTAGTAATCCGGCAATACAGTTTAATAACGTTGTTTTACCGGCTCCATTGATCCCGACCATGCCGTAAAGGTGACCACTTCCCAACCGGAAACTGATTTGATTCAATACCGTATGATTTCCATACTTCAGGAGTAAATTCTCAACTTGTAATTCCATTGGAACGTAGCTTTGATTTGGCTTTTGGGTAATGCAGAATACTTAAAATCAGAGGGACGGGCAACAGAAAAGGAATAGCGAAACTCAAAATCCCGAATGTTTGCAATAGTGAAGAAGGATGGGTTTTCGAATCGGGATCATAATAACTGTACTTTATAATCACAGTGAAAATCAGGGAAACAACTATGATCAGACTGAAAGCAACGATGATCCAAAGTTGTTCGGGATGTAAAAAGCTATAGGCGAAGAGTGTAGGCGCCAGTAGAATCAACTGATAGCGGAGACCGTATTTTACTTTCTCCATCAGAAAACTGTCTACGTTTCCAAAATGAGTACGAAGCAGATCTCCGCTTTCATGTTCCTTATAAAAAGAGGTGATAATTGCATGCAAAATCCAAAGCAGAAAAAGACTAACTGCCGGTGCCCACACCATTCCCAATGATGTTAGCCATACCATGGCCATCACAATACCATTTTTTCGTATCCCGGCTCTCCATTCAAATGCTTTTGGGTTAATCCATCGGATGGGAAAAGTACGTGTGTGATTCTTCACAGGCCAGGAAGAAGGAAAAATTGAGAGTAATCCCACAATCACCGCTTGGATGGTAATCTGGAATTCCTGTTTCAAGATTGATATCATTAAAACAGGGATCATTAAGATAAAGCTGTCTGTCAGTAACAACAGACGATAGGCCGCAGTAAGTTTCCGAAGGAAACGATGGTCATCTCTGATGAAGAAGTATAAAAGTGCAGGCAGGAATAGCAAGTAGGTATAAGCCTGCTGACCTGGTTTCTGAATAGTCACCCAACTTAAATAGATAATGAAAATCAAAGCGGAGATCACCATTAACCGGTACATCATACCAAGGGTTTGCAGCTCCCTGTATAGCTGTTTGCCTCTGAAACGGTAATATTGAATAAACAGGTTTCTATGCACCCGATAAAAATAAAGAATCCCTGCAATTCTTTTTTCAGGGTGCAGGGATTTTAATGGTTATTATGCTTCTTCTATAATGATGATTTTACGTGTATTTTTCTTTGATTTCCGTTTTCTTTCCGGTTGTTCTTGTCTGATTTCCATTCTGCGAATTTCCTTGCTCACTTTCATGTCTTTCCCAAATGCATCTTCCATCAGTTTCTCCAGTTCATCCAGTTTTACTTTTCCTTCATCGCCATCTAAACTGTAAGAATAAACCTGAACATTTTCATTATAACCGCCGGATGGTAGGGGTGGGATAGGAGCACCGGGTTTGGCAGGAAAGGGTGGAGCCATCTGAATAGTTATTTCTTTTTCGGAAGACCCATCACCATCATTAAATTTGTATTTCATGATTCGTTGGTCCGGACCTTCATTATTGTAAACGTGAACTTTTACGTCTTGCTTCTGAAGAAAGTCCTGTAAGGCTTGCTGGTCATTCAGATCGAAAGTGGTGTCTATGACTGTTTTCTTGCCATTGGATTCCTTTTCAATGTTGATGGTGATTTTACCCTTGGGTTCGCTGGCCGATTCTGTTGTTTGGGCTTCTGCTGTTAGGCCTGTGAGCATGAAGCCTCCGAGCATGAGGTGAAATGTTTTCATTTTTTCGGTTGTTTTTTTGCAAACTTAGGGTCTGATGAAAGGGAATGCCGTTAATGCCAGGTTAACCTCCGTTAATGTATAGTTAACGCGGAATTATGTATGGACTTAACCCGTATTTTTGGGTAGCATGAAAAAGGGAAGATTCCGGTTAATTGTAGCAGCGATGAGTCTGGCGCTTCTGGGTCTCATTTTTCTGCAATCGTATTGGATTTTACACGATTTCGAGATCAAATCACAACAATTTGACCGGTCTGTTATGCTGGCCTTGAATGATATTGTAGACAAGGTTGAGGAGTCCGAAAACATGCGGATCGTGGTCAATAATTTTATAACAACTGAAGACAGTGTAAGCAATCAACCTATTCTGGATGATAGTCTCCGGAATTTATTGGGTGCTATAGTTAATGTACCACCGGCCCCCCCGACCGCAACGGCAAGTCCATCCAATCCTGAAACAAACCAATCTGATTTGAGCCGGATTGAGGAGGAAATCAATAGCCGTATTTATGATTTCAGACAAAGAGCGCGCACCAGAAAACCTACTGAAGAAGGAATGGTCTTTAATATCGATTCTTCTGTTGATATAAGGATTGAGCGGGATATTGAACAAAAGGAAGTGTATGCAGTTCGTATAAATCAGTCGAATCAAATGCTCGATTCGATTGAACAGTTAACCCGGCAACGTATGCAATCGCGGTTGAAGCGTTTAAATACAATGATGCAGAAACTGACTTTTCAGATCGTTGATCCTTCTTTAAATATCTTTGATCGGGTCAGTCGACATTCTCTCGATTCAATTATTCATGCTGAATTAGTAAACCGGGATCTTTCTCTTGATTTCAGTTATGGTGTTTTCAATGAGAAAACGAAAGACTGGACCTATTTGTCTAAGAATGCAGACTCCGTCATGTTAAAGTACAGCGATTATAACCTGGCTCTCTTCCCGAATGATGTTTTTAAACGAAATGAGGTATTGTCATTGAGTTTCAGAGATAAGCTTAATTATCTGTTGGATGGAATATGGGTGGTACTTATTTCATCACTTGCATTTACAGTGATTATTATCTGGGGTTTTACCTATACGCTTAAGGTGGTTATTCGCCAGAAGAAACTGGCTGATATCAAGAATGATTTTATCAATAACATGACCCATGAGTTCAAAACACCTATAGCTACTATTTCATTGGCCAATGAATCTATCCGTGACCCAAGAATTCATCAATCACCGGATAAACTTGAGTTTTATACCGGAATTATCCGGGATGAAAACCAGCGGATGCTACGTCAGGTTGAAACAGTTTTGCAAATGGCTCAATTGGATAAAGGGGAGTTGAAATTCCGGAAAGAAATATGTAACGCTGTGGCTATTGTTGAGGATGCTGTTTCCAGCATGACCTTAACCATTGAACAACGTGGTGGCCGGATACTGACGAAGAATGATTCAAAACTTGCAGAAGTATTCGGAGATCCTACACATTTACTGAATGTCTTCATCAATATCCTCGACAACGCCAATAAATACAGCCCCGATTCACCTGAAATAAGCATCAGGATTTATAATGATGAAAAATCACTTGCAGTAGAAATAGCTGATAGGGGTGTTGGTATGACCAAAGATGTTCTTAAATATATCTTTGATAATTTTTACAGAGCCACCAGTGGGAACATTCACGATGTAAAAGGATTTGGTCTTGGATTGAGTTATGTAAAAGTAATACTTGATGAACATGGTGGAGATATACAGGTGCAAAGTGAGCCGGGAAAAGGAAGTTCATTTACAATTAAATTACCACTAATAAATCAGTCTGCATGAGTGCAAAAATTCTATTGGTCGAAGATGATGTGAACTTCGGTCAGGTTCTGAAGAACTTCCTTGAGTTGAATAACTATACCGTGGAGTTGGCGCGCGACGGACAAGCCGGCCTCGATGCTTTCAATAAAGGAGGATTTGACCTTGTAATATTGGATGTAATGATGCCAAAAGTAGATGGATTTACATTAGCGAGGCAAATCAGGGAGTTAGACAGAAAAACACCCATCTTCTTTCTTACAGCAAAGGGAATGAAGGACGATATGCTGACCGGTTATAAATCAGGTGGTGATGATTACCTGACTAAGCCTTTCGATACAGAAGTATTATTGCATAAAATACAAACGGTATTGAAAAGATCAATGGGTTTAACAGACCTTGAAGATAAAACAGATTTCAATATCGGTCTCTACCAATTTGATTATAAACTTAGGAAGATATATGATGGTTCGGAAACGATTCAATTATCGCCCAAAGAAGCAGAATTACTCAGATTATTATGCCTTCATGAAAATGACCTGTTACCCCGACAGAAAGCATTAAAGATCATTTGGGGTGACGACAACTACTTCAATGGAAGAAGTATGGATGTTTTTATCACCCGTCTGAGAAAATACCTGAAAAAAGATCCTGCAGTAGAAATCGTCTCTTTGCATGGTAAAGGCGTACGCTTGTTGATAAACCGCTCTAATTAAAGAGAATTAATCAGCTCTGGATCCAGAGGTTTTGTGGAAGAACGAAACCGCCTGATCAATTTACCATTTTCATCAATCAGGAATTTTTCAAAGTTCCATTTCACAGGTCCTGTAAAATCAGGATTCGCCTGTTTTATTAACCAATCAAAGAGTGGATGAATATCGCTGCCTTTTACAGATACTTTTGAAGCAATGGGAAATGATACCCCATAGTTTTTTGAACAGAAAGCCTTTATTTCCTCGTCAGTCCCAGGTTCCTGGTGCAAAAAATTGTTGGCAGGAAATGCTATAACGGTCAGTTTTGATTTATACTTTCTTGAAAGCTCCTCTAATTCAGCATATTGTGGTGTATATCCACATTTTGAAGCAGTGTTTACAACCAGTATTTTTTTACCCTTAAATTGCTGAAGATTGATAGGTTTCCCATCAATATCATTGACTTTAAAATCGAAAATTACCTGACTTTGAAGCAGGCAAATCAATAATGTTGAGATGTAGCTGATTAACATATTTATCCGTAATTAAGTAATGCAAGTATAAATATAACAAAAAGAACATTCTTTTGTTTCATGGTTCGGGATTTTAAATATTCTGTTACATTTGCCCAAAGCGCATTAAATGAAATTTTTAGTTAAAATAGCTTCTACAGCTCTTGCCGTATTTCTCATTGCTACACTTATGCCAGGTGTTGAAGTAAGTAATTTGCCTATGGCAATTCTTGTAGCACTCATTTTGGTATTGCTCAATGTATATATTAAACCTATTTTGATTTTTTTGACTTTCCCAATCACCATTGTAACACTGGGATTATTTCTGTTAGTGATCAACGCTGCAATTATCCTGATAACATCTCATTTACTCAAAGATGGATTCAAGGTTGATGGATTCTGGGTTGCACTATTGTTTAGCATCGTTTTATCGATGATTACTTCGCTTATTGATACATTAACAGATAGCGAAAAAGAAAAAAACTGGTGATTTTTTAAATTGACCGGTTACATAAGAACTTGTAATCGCAGAACCTGCATCGCTTGGCATCTTCGGTCTGTATAAATGGTTTTTCGGGATTGAAAATCTCATCAATCAATTCCAACAAACCGGTTTTGAAGTTTGCAATTCTCTCATCAAAGATCACTTCATTATTATAGAGCCATTCTATTCCCTCATCAAACTCCCTCATTCGGAAAATACCGGCTTTCATTGGAATATTCAGATCAGGATAGTACTCAGAAACCAGTAATGCGTAAACCATTAACTGAAGATTTACTTTATACCCTGGATCCGTGAACAACTTATTATCCTCTTCTGTATTCTGAATTTTGTCATTTCCGGTTTTATAATCAAGAATTCTGATCATTCCGTTATGCTGATCTAACCGATCAATAATTCCCTTTAATACAATCGCATTACCTTTTTCAGTCATTAGGTGAACATTCAAATGCTCCTCTAAACCTACAATATCGAATGGCGCATTCTCTTCATCATATTTTAAAATCCTGCTCACTAACTCTGTAAGAACACCTTTCATGAGATAATCATGGCCGGATGATGCTGGTAGTTCGTAAACTTCTTTGATGGCACTATCAACAATATTCTTAACTCCGGTCTTTATCGCCTTTATTTCAACTGCAGTTATCAAACCTTTAGATGAGTAGACGGTCTCCATGCATTTATGTAGGACATTACCAAAGTTACCGGCAATTAAACCTTTGTTCTCAATCTCTGGACGAATAGCGGCTACCTGATCAAAATAGAATTTAAGCGGGCACAAGATGTAACTGTTAATCGCAGACGCACTGATTCCATGAGTGTGAACTGAAGTCCCATCACCACTAAAATTTCCAAACCTTTTACGAAGTTTATCTACAACTTCTTCTGTTTTCTTAATTTCGATCGTCCTTGTTTCTTCGGAACTAACTTTTGTATCCTGCTGTAAATATTCTGTATATTTTGGCGGGAACTTTGCGATAATGTCATTCTGAATCTGAAACAGATATCTGCTTCTTTCGCCACCACCGGTTGCATTTAAATCAGTATTGTAATAAAAGCGGATATCTGTAGCACGTTGTAACAATCTGTAAAAATGATAGGCCGTGACGGCATCCTGTTCCTCTTTACATGGTAAATGATACGCCTTTCGTAAGGAATAAGGAATCAGGGATTTGGAAGTGGAATTTGAAGGCAAAGTGCCTTCATTTAACGGAGCGATATACACCACATCAAAATCCATTATCCTGGACTCCAGAAATCCGACAACCGGAATACCGGAGTCCTTATCTGCGAGAAATGGGATTCGTTGACGACCAAAATGCTCCAGCAGCAATTGCCACCATACAGTTAAGGACAACAGCTCCTGATGTAATGAAAGTAAACGGATACCGGTTTCAAGTGCATGAACTGCATGCTTATGAACATCAAACATCCAGTTATCTTCAGAGATACGAATCCTTTTCATGAATTCCTGAATCCTTGAAGCATCCGATTGAATATTATTTTCTCCCGGGAATAATAGCTCCTTAAGTTCGGCTTCAGAAATAGTATATTCCCCTTCACCTGACTCTGAAGATACCGTGCCCAACATTGATGAGATCAATGGATCATCTTTCAGTTCCTCATAAAACCTGTTTTTGAGAACTTCAGTCTGATCCTCCAAAGAAAAACTTCTGGCTGTTTTTAACATTTGCAGTAATCTGAAAACCGGATGATGCTTTAAGGGAAAGCCCATGGAAGCATTCAAATGGATTCCTATTTTCGAGCATTGATAAAGCAATGGGTACAACAGTGTTTCATCTGCTAATACCACTACACGTTGTTTCTGTAAGCCATATTCCTCATCCTTGCGGATATCCTGATCCAGTGAACTGGCAATCTCCCTCGCAATAGAAAAGCGTCCGTTGCAGCCTTTCACGATGTAAGACTCTTTTTGAAAATTCAGATAGTTGCCGGTCCAGGTTTGAATGTAATCTTTCAAAAATCCGCGGCGCAAAAAATGCCCGGCTTCATGAAATCCATTTTCAACATACACCTGATCTGCATCAATGTAAACACTTAACTTGTTTTTCTCCTGCAAATGTTTCAATATAATTTCTTCTGAAGAATTCAATGCATAGAAGCCTGCAAATACAACCTTATTGAAACTGTCGAAGTAATGTTGCTCTGCAATAGTATCAGCAATAAACCTCCAGGCCATTCCTTCATATGCGATGTCTGAATTCAGTAGTTCCTTCTTGTACCTGGTATACAATTCAGGCAATTGTCGCCAATAGGATAAAAATGAATTTTGCAGTGGAGTAATGGGAAGTGACAAAAACTCAGCCCAGAAATTCTTAATAAAGATGGCTTCTTCAGAATCAGATTTGAATAATTCATCCAGTTCCTTGATATCCTTGACTTCCTGAAACAGGCGTGAGGAATCCAGCATTTGCCTGTCAATCTCATTGAAGTCACTTAATAATTGCTGAGCATAGGGGAGGAAGGACTCGAATTTTTCAGGGATAAATAAATGATCATATACTTCTTTCAGTTTTAGGAGAAGTGTCAACTCGTCAGCAACACCCGGTGCAGATAAGTTCTCAAGTAATTCCGCAATTGGTAAAATAACCGGAAGCCTGCTTACCGCATTCTTCTTTTGAGAATACAATTTTCTGAATTCACGACAGGCCCTTTGCGTTGGAAAAATCACCAACACTTTATCGGAAGGCACCTGGATAATCTCTTCAGCAACTTGTTCAAGAAAAGTAATCATAAGCTTCTTTTTTCAACAAAGAATAGATCCATTCATCATATAGCTTTCCACCTTTAAACAGCGCATCTTTTATAACAGCTTCTCTTTGAAATCCACAGTTTTCAAGGACCTTTTGGGATGCAATATTAAAAGGAAACGGTCGTCCAAACAACCTGATGATATCAAATGTCGAAAATGCATAATTTATCATCCACTTCACCGATGCTGTCGCTATACCTTTACCCCAGTATTCTTCACTGATCCAATATCCGATTTCAGCGTTTTTCCTTTGAATATTTTGCTGCTGAAACACTCCGATAGCACCAGCTGCTTCGTCATTAATCACGATTGCCAGTACTTGAGGTATTCTTTCATTCTTTCGGCGTTGTATGAAATCTCGGGCATCCTTGATTGTATAGGGGTGAGGAAATCCATCATTTAAGCACTCTGCAATTTTGCTGTTGTTCGCATGCTTTGCCAGCGAAACAATATCATCTTCTTTAAAGGGCCGTAGAACAACTGTACCGGAAAGCCGGATTGGGAAACTGAATTGTTTCATATCGGCTAATTTATATAAAAAGTCAGGAAATTGAAAACACGAAGGGCCGCAAAAGCGGCCCTTCGAACTATATCACTTAGAGAATTAATGCTTCACCATGAATTTCTGAACTATACTCATTTCGTTCTGAATAATGCGAACAAAATAAATTCCATTCGTCAGATCACTCGTGCTGATTTCTGTTTTGTTAAACCCTTCAACTCCGGAAAAAGATGAATTGAATACAGATTTACCAAGCATATCTATTACCTCCAGTTGAACCCGGCTTTCATTCTCCATAAAGAAACTCAGATTAATCTGATCACTTGATGGATTCGGATATAAGGTAATGCCATCTATTGCAGCCATTTTCTCCGGATTAATATTCCCTTCTGTAAACTCTTCAGACACACCTTGACGGAATGCTGTACCAGAGGTATTGACACGAAGACGGTAGCAAACCGTATTGTTGAATGCTGAACTTGAATATGGATATACTTGAACAAAATATGAATTCGTTGAAGAGGTATTACGGGTAATGGTTTCTGCCGATGTACCGCTTAATTGCGAAGTGGCAAGTGTACCTCCATTGGGGCCATACAATTTAAGGTCGTAATCTGCAGGTAACTGATCCAAAACAACCTTCAGGTTTGTTGCACCACTTACAGTTGTAAACTTAAACCAGTCTTTGTCAGTACCAGAGGCAATTTTTGCCGAAATATCAGCATTCATTGCAATTGTTTTTGCATTGTTCCTTGAGTTGTTTGACTCATAGCTATCAGTGCAAGATGCGGCAGAAGTGGTGAAAGTAGCTGCTGTTGAGTACGCTCCGGTTGAAGTACTGCAAACCGCCTGAACCTGAAATTGATAACTGGTAGCAGCACTAAGTCCGGTTATAGCTTTGGAAGTTGTTGCGGATGTTGTGCTTGTCCAGGTAGAAGCACTGGTAGCCTTATACTGTACATTATAGCTGGTTGCCCCAGAAACAGTACCCCATCCGAGCGTTGCGCCGGATGTAGTAATTGCTGTTGCATTCAGAGATGCCGGTGTCCCACAACTTCCGGTAGAAGGAGGAACACATCCTTGTGAAGTTAATATCCCTGTTCTCGAAGTATTCAAAGCTGCAACCATACGGGATTTCTGACCCGCGGTAAACATGAACATAGCAGCATCATCAACATAATCCATGTAATTCATGAACATAACTCCTGGAGAAGCAGGGGAGCAGGCGTCAGTTCTTGGGAATGAAGGGGTTCCATAATTCTCAGCACCCTGATTAGGAGTATCTGCACATTGGTCAGAACCCGTGCATGCACTTCCGTCGTCACCCCAGATATGATACAGGTTTAGCCAGTGACCTACTTCATGTGTTGCCGTTCTTCCTTTATTAAACGGTGCAGTAGCGGTACCGGTATTTCCAAAAGCTGTGTTTAAAATAACCACACCATCAGTGGCTGCAGCACCGCCCGGGAATTGTGCATATCCTAAAACACCTCCGCTAAGCGTCCCCACCCAAATATTCAGGTACTGAGCTGAATTCCAGGCATTATCACCACCAGAAGAACTGTATTTTATGGCATTTGAGGTATACGAAAAAGATGTTGCTGTGGTCTGTTTGCGAACGATACCGTTTGTAGCATTGCCATTTGGATCACGCTGAGCAAGACAAAATTCAATTTCACAGTCAGATGCCAGACCTGCAAATGCAGAAGGCACCAAAGCAACATCAGCATTCAGTTTCCGGAAATCCTGGTTCAGAATAGCAATTTGCGATTGGATTTGTGCGTCTGAAATATTCTCTGCCGCGGTTCTGTAAACCACATGAACCACAACCGGAATGGTTATAACTGCAGATGTTTTGTTTGCAGTACCCTCCTGTTGTTTTATCCAGTTCTGTGAACGGATTTCAATTTCCTGCATCCTGTTAATTAATTGTGGATCGTTCGCTTCCATTTCATGCAGGTGAGACATGGTTCCGCAGTTTCTTACTTGCTGAGCCATGGATCCGGAAACCATAGCAATGCTTATAGCCATTGCCAGGCAGAGGTTTTTCTTCATTATTTTTCTTCTTTTTAGTTCAATATTGTACTTCTGTGTACCTCAAATATACAGGTGAAAACAATATGATGCAATATTGGCTTGAGGACCATTTTTCAGCAATTTCCTGAATTATTTGAAAAATATTAGAATATTGTAATAAATACCTTACAAAACTTCAATAAGTACAATTAACAAGGGTCGTTAGTTATTATCGGTCTTTTATTTTAAAGGTAAAATAATGGAATTCATCGGCATTTCTGATCATTCAATGAATTTATAGCCAACGCCCCTGACCGAAACAAAATGTACAGGGTTGGATGGATCCTTTTCAAAGTACTTTCTGAAAGTAACAATGAAATTATCAATAGTACGGGTAGATGGATAAATATCATAACCCCAAACTGTTTCGAGAATATGCTCTCTTGACACTACTTCATTTTTTCTTTCAACCAGTAATTTCAACAGTGTATTCTCCTTCTTGGTCAGGTTCAATTTACGTCCATCAGGAGTGGTTACAGTCATTTCTGCAAAATTGATCTGAAAATTATCGAACATATAACTGGAAATTACAGGCGTTGATTTTTCAGGATTGCGTTGGGTCCGCTTTAAAAGCACCTGTATTCTCAATAATAATTCCTCAAGGTTGAATGGTTTGGTCAGATAGTCGTCTGCACCAATTTTTAATCCGGTAACTCTGTCTGATGATGAGTTTTTAGCGGTTAGAAATAATACAGGAATTTGTTCATTTTCCAGCCGGATCGCTTCACAAACAGTAAACCCATCCATTTCGGGCAACATTACATCAAGAATCACAAGATCAAATCGCTCCTGCCGAAACATCTTCAAGGCTTTCTTTCCGTCGGCCGCCATCTGAACTTTATAGCCTTCAAGCTCCAGATTGAGTTTAATTGTGTCTGCCAGTGATATTTCGTCTTCAACTAAAAGGATGCGTGTAGTAACCATATGAGCGTATATTTAACAAATTTACTATTCTTGTACGCTTGAAACAAAATCAATGCTGTTAAATTATTCCTGGCGATCAATTTTTACATTCGAATGATAAATAGCCCTCAAAATAGACAAAAAGTATTGTTTTCATTCGTTTTTGCGGTCGCTGCAATTTTCATATTTGGCTATCAGTTTAATAATGGTGATCAGGAAGAACATCTTCCTTATGTCTATCGATTGATCGATAATTCTCTCTATACTAATGATTATATCGTTCCGCTGCAAACCACACAGTTTACCATACGATTCTATTTCGCCTGGTTTATTTATTTCCTGAGCAAACTTTTTACAGTAGAATATTCGGTTTTTGGTGTTCATTTTATTTGTTTGATGATCATTAACTGGTCCGTTACCTCTATGGCTTTGAGGCGCAGTCAAAACAATTGGCCACTTCTGATTACACCTGTTTTTATTTGTGTGCTCAACAATTTACCGGTTGGTGGTAATGGTTTACTGGATATCCAGCTGACGTGTACGATGCCTGCTGTTGCACTCGGACTATTTGCCCTGAATCAATTTGATGCCGGTCATATTAAATTCGCATTTCTGTTAACCGGTTTTGCAGCCTGCTTTCAGGTTTTAATTGGATTACACCTTGCAGTTCTACTGTTGCTTTGTGCTGTTTTTTTGAGAGGTGTTTACAGTTTCAAGACAATACTAACGTCCTTTTTCTTGTTTCTGCTGACTGCCGGTCCTATGCTTTTTCCTGTGTTGCAAAGACAATTTACCCAAAATACAGGTTATAACCACGATGAATATTTTAATATTTTGTTCCTTTTGAGAAATTCCAACCACTACGCACCGCAATGTTTTGATTCATTCAAAATGATACTTTTTATTGTAGTTGCGGTATTGTCATTGTACATGCTCTTGAGGAAAAAACGTAACAAATACGAATTCCTGCATCTAATGATTCTGTTTATACTTTGTGGTTGTATTCTTTATTCCGCTGGCTTTATTGTTTTTCGCAGTGAATCCATTGCAAAAACACAGTGGTTTAAGACCCCAATATGGGTTTATTATGCTGCTGCAATTTTGTTTTCTGATCTGGTTTCTTCAAAAATTAAATATAAGGTGCCATCCAACAGACTTGCCGTATTGTCGTTAAGTTCTTCTGTCGTTGTATTGTTATTGGTATTCAACAGTGCAGTTGTTCCCATTGGGAAATTCCATAACAGATATAAAATTGGTAATTATAAAAAAACCGAATTGCAGTTAATTCATGAGTGGATTAACAAAAATCTTCCAAAACATGCTCAAGTAATTTCATTTCCTGGTGATGATTCATTTTTATGTGAAGCGAAACGAAGTATGCCGGTTGGATATAAGGCGATCATTCATGAACCAGGGTTTATTATACCCTGGCATGAAAAACTAAAATTGTATTACAATATCTCCATAGAAGATTTTGAATGTAATAAGAGCATGGTTGCACTTGCAGATAGCAATTATCAACATGCAGATTATAAAGATTTGCCAACTTCACATTTGCCGGATTACCGGCTGATTCAGCTTCATGGAGATAGCAGAAGTATGGACGTTTATGGAAAGCTTATCGTACGATTTGGGAATTATATTTTATTTAAAATCAAATAATTACAAACGGCCAGAAGATTGAATTACCCATCTGCAAATTAGATTCCGTTATTTTACGAAATAAGTACTAAAACAAAATAATACCGACAATTAATGAAAAAAACGATACTCCTTGCCTTAGCGGGCATTATGACATCATATTCTTTGTTTTCCCAAAAAACTGACCTCACTAGTGGCAGTGTTCGTCATTGTGGAACTGAAAAATTGTCAGACGAGTATGAAAAATGGATTCAACCGCTTATTCAGGAGCAGGAGTTGAAAAATGCTGCGCTGAAATCTTCCGGTACGACTACTATATTTACAATCCCTATTGTTTTTCACGTGATCCATACCGGTACTGCAGTTGGTGTTGCCTTTAATGTAAGTGATGCTCAGCTTCTTTCTCAGATAGATGTATTGAATGAGGACTTTCGAAAATTAAATGCAGATACTGCTTTAACTCCTTCAGCATTCAAACCGGTAGCTGCAGATTGTGAGATTCAATTTTGTCTGGCACAGCGGGATCCCAACGGTAATGCCAGTACCGGTATTGACAGAATTAACAGGACCACTGCCGGTTTCTCTACACCCCCTTACACCGACACTTACATTAATACAGTAATTAAACCGGCAACAATCTGGAACCCGAATAATTATCTGAATATCTGGGTGGTGCCCACTTATACCAGCGCAGCGTTTGGCTTCCAGATTCTGGGACATGCAACTTTTCCTTCAGGATCAACTCTTACAGGAATTACCTCTGGAACCGGTACAGCAACGACCGACGGTGTTGTGATCTGGTATAAGTCACTTGGTAGAAGTGTTCCGGGTCTTGATCAAAGTTATAATCTGGGTCGTACAGCTACACATGAAATAGGGCACTGGCTTGGCTTGCGTCACATTTGGGGAGATGGCACTTGTGCCTCCGATTATTGTACGGATACACCTACTCAAAATACAGCAAATTATGGTTGTCCGGTATTCCCCAGTACCACCTGCAACAACGGTGCGAATGGCGACATGTTTATGAATTTTATGGACTATTGCAATGACAGTTGTCTCAACCTTTTCACATTGAATCAAAAGACAAGAATGGTCACCGCTTTAAACAATTCTCCAATGCGGATTAACCAGCGCAATTCCATTGCCTGCATTCCGGTTGGATTGGATGAAATGGGAACGCTTAAAATGGTTACAATTTTCCCCAATCCGGCAAATGATCAATTAAATCTCGAATTAGGACATCAGCTTTCATCGGAAAATATTTCAATCAGAATTCTGAACATCCTGGGAGCTGAAATGACTACACTTACACTTGATTATCAGCCAAACGGAAAATATTTAATGGACGTATCGGCATTAAATGCAGGTTTTTACCTTTTAGAAATCCATGCATCATACGGCTCAAAAACGTTGAAATTTCAGGTTTCCAGATAAATTAACTACACCAAAACAAGGAAGAGGTTGTTCAGTCGAACAACCTCTTCCTATATAAAATGGTTGACCCAAGCCACTGTATTTAATATCTTTGCCAATAATGGATCGGCGAAATTCCCTGTTAATAACACATTGCATTTGTGCACTTTTAACTCTCTCGTTGTATGCGTCTGCTCAGGAAAGGGGCTGCACTACTACTGAAGTCCACCTGCACAAATTAATGATCGACAGTGCATATCAGGAAAGGTACAATAATCTCTTTACGTCTGAAAAATTTCAAGCACCTGCACAGATTGCTTCCATTGATACCACCATCATCATTCCTGTTGTAGTACATGTTATTGGCTATAACAATTCATACCCTGTTCAGCGTGAACAGATTCAATCGCAGATAGATGTTCTGAATGAAGATTACGCGTTATTAAACGCAACTTCTCTAGACATTCCTTCCATCTGGCTATCCTTATCCAAGGACAGTAAAATTCGTTTTCAGCTGGCACAGCGGGATCCTGATAATCAACCTACCGAAGGTATCACATGGAATATGGGCAATCAGGCCGAATATAACATTTTCGATGCGTCTATTTATGAATCAGACAGCGGTGGGCATGATGCCTGGCCCCGTAGTAAATACCTGAATTTATGGGTATGCAAATTAAGCGGTAATGCGCTCGGTTATGCCAATTATCCCGGCTCTGCACCAAATAATGATGGAATTGTTATTTCACCACGGGCTTTCGGACGATTTGGAAATACCACCGAGCCCTATAATCTCGGCAGAACTGCAACGCACGAAGTAGGGCATTGGTTGTCGTTGATTCATATTTGGGGTGATGATCCTGCATCATCTCCTTGTTCCGGAAAGGATTTTACAGGTACTCAGCAGTCTTGGGACGATACTCCAAATCAGGCACAACAAACCTATCGCTGTAAGTCATTTCCTGCATTGGATGATTGTGCTACATCATCTCCAGGGTATATGTACATGAACTACATGGATTATACGGATGATAAATGCATGATGTTTTTTACTGCCGGACAGATCCGGAAGTTCAGATATGTTCTGGACGGAATTCGTGATTCGATTAAAATTTCTGACGGACATGTATTGCCGGTTCTTTACACAAAAGATCTCGCTATTGACTCCGTATTGAGTCCGGTCAGACTCGCGCAGGAACGATGTGTTACACCTGTTATCAGAATCCGGAATTACGGTACAGATACAGTAAAAACAGCTCGGATAAAATATGGAATTCATCAGCAACTGTCTAAAGAATTCATCTGGGAAGGTGAGTTGCTATCTGATGAATCAGTAATTGTTTCATTGCCACAAATTGGCGTGAATCAAGGTGATCAGGTCATGGAATTTCGTCTTTTGGATGCTGATGACCGTTCAGTTAATAATTTCAGAAGTTCTGGTTTTACAAGTAATGTTCAAACTGGATTGAACTGTTCCGGTTCAGTTATACAGGCCTGGCCAAACCCGCTGATCGGATCAGGATCTTTTTGTATAAAAACCAATCAAACAGAAAGTCAATTATCGTTTATCAGATTATATAATGATATAGGACAATTGCTTTTTGAGAAACAAACCAATATTAATCCCGGCGATGTATTTTCTGTGGATATGACCTTGTACCCAACGGGATGTTATTTTGTACAGGTTATAGGAGATATCTTCACAGAAAGTATCAAACTGATTTACCTGAAAACAGAGAGTTCATCACCCACCATCACTAATTGTTACTAAGACCATGCAAACAGGAATCCAGAATATCCTTCAGAACGGAAGCGAAAGGATGAAAGCAATTGCTGATATTGTAGTAAAAGGAAACAGAATTTCTGATAAAGATGCATTATGGCTTTTTGAGCAGGCTGAACTCAGTGAATGCGGAGTACTGGCAAATTATATCAGAGAACGTAAGAACGGAAATGTTACGTACTTCAATCGTAATTTCCATATTGAACCTACCAATGTTTGTGTGTTCACCTGCAACTTCTGTTCTTACTCTCGTGAGTATAAGAATAAAGAAGATGGTTGGGAGATGTCGATGGAGGAGATGTTTTCAAAAGTAAAGGCATACGACGGACAACCGGTTACTGAAGTACATATCGTTGGTGGTGTTCACCCAAAGCTTGATCTCTATTTTTTTGGTGAGCTGCTGAGTAAAATTAAAACACATCGGCCCGATCTGCACATCAAGGCATTTACTGCGGTTGAGCTGGACTACATGTTCAGAAAAGCAAAATTATCAGCTGCAGAAGGCGTTGCTTATTTAAAGGAAAAAGGTCTTGATTCTATTCCCGGTGGTGGAGCAGAAATATTTGATGAGACGATCAGAATGCAAATTTGTCCGGATAAGGCAGATGCTGAAAGGTGGCTCGAAATTCACAAGGCAGTACATGATGCAGGGCTAAGAAGTAATGCCACCATCCTATACGGACACATTGAAAATTATAGTCACCGCATTGATCATCTTAGGAGGCTTCGGGCTTTGCAGGATAAAACCGGTGGATTCCAGACATTTATTCCCTTAAAGTTCAGAAATAAGGAGAATGATATGTCAGCAGTTTCTGAAGTTACGCTGATAGAAGACTTGAAGATGTATGCGGTGAGCAGGATTTATCTCGATAATTTTGATCACATAAAAGCCTATTGGCCAATGATCGGCCGGAGTACCGCGCAACTCACGCAGTCGTTTGGTGTAGATGATCTGGATGGTACAATTGATGACAGTACGAAGATTTACACCATGGCCGGTTCTGAAGAACAGGTGCCTGTTTTATCCACTGAACAACTTGTAGATCTGATCCGTCAATCTGAACGCACACCCGTCGAACGCGACACGTTGTATAACAAGCTGAAGGTTTACGAAGATGCAGTAATGTCCGGATCGGAAAATTAATCAGCTGCTTTTCTCAGCAACACAAGGGCGATTACAGAATAGACGATATTCGGTATCCATACCGCCAGCCATGCCGGGAGATTACCATTGGTTGCGAAAGTCTGACTTACCTGCATAAACATGATGTATGTAAAACTCAGTAGGATCCCAGCGCCAATCTGAATGCCGATACCGCCGCGCACTTTTCTGCTGGATAAGGAAACACCAATAATAGTCAGGATAAAAGTAGAGAAGGGGAGAGATGTCCTTCGGTGCTTTTCTACCAGATAAAAAGGCACTTCTTCTGATCCCCGCTGAATCTCCTGCTGAATATACTTGTTGAGTTCAGGCGTATCCATGGTTTCAATAAAATTGGTTCTCCTGTTGAATTCAGACGGGTGAAAAGCTAATGCAGTATCAAGTTTATATCCTGTACTGATGGTTTCATTCATCCCATCAATTTTACGCCAGAAATAGTTTTCGCAAGTCCATTTATTCTTCAGACTATCCCATAAAATCCGATCACAAAGCAATTTGAAGGTCAGCTTGCCATCCTTAACCTGTTCGTATGAAAACTGATACCCGATACGATCTGTATTATTAAAACTCTCAAAATAGATAAATTGTCCAGGCGCAATCTGTCGGTGTACATGACGGTTTTTATACACGAACGGATTACGGATATACTTCGTTTCAAATTCCAGCCTTTTAGTATTGGAGTGAGGAATAACATAATTGTTAAGATACAGCGATATCATGGCGAGAATCGTTGATGCCACCATGTATGGTACCAGAAGCCGTTTGAAACTAACTCCGCTGGCCAGAATGGCAACAATCTCTGTTAACCCGGCCATTCTGGAAGTGAAGAATATTACTGAAATGAAAATGAACAAAGGACTAAACAGATTTCCGAAATAGGGAATGAAATTCAGATAATAATCGAAAACGATTGCTCGAATCGGGGCCTCCTTTTCAAGAAAATCATCGATCTTTTCGCTAATGTCAAAAACGATGGCAATAGCAATGATTAATCCCAGCGCAAAAAAGAATGTGCTTAGAAATTTTCGTATGATGTACCAGTCAAGGATTTTTATTTTCACTTTGCACAGGCTTATAATCTCCGACTTACTTTTCCAACCATTTCAGTTTTCCAGGCTTTGAATGTTCCCTCCAGAATATGTTTTCGGGCTTCTTTCACCAGCCAAAGATAGAAACTAAGGTTATGTATGGTGGCTATCTGGGCAGCCAGCATCTCTTTACTAATATGCAGATGCCGCAGATACGCCAGTGAATAAGTAGAATCTACATAATTACCGGTCGAAAGGTCGATTGGACGAAGGTCGTTTTTCCACTTTTCATTCCTGATATTTATGATTCCTTCTTTTGTAAAGAGCATCCCGTTTCGCGCATTACGTGTCGGCATAACACAGTCGAACATATCTACACCTCGGTCAATGCCTTCAAGTATATTTGCAGGTGTTCCGACACCCATCAGATAACGGGGCTTTTCTGTAGGAAGTATGTCGGTCACCAGATCGGTAAGTTGATACATCTCTTCAACCGGCTCGCCAACACTTAACCCGCCAATCGCATTTCCTTCGCGATTCATTGAAGCGATGAACTCAGCACTTTGCTTCCTCAAATCTGTAAAGGTGCTTCCTTGAACAATCGGGAATAGGGTCTGTTGATAACCATACAATGGAGGTTGTTGATCCATGTGCCTGCAACATCTTTCAAGCCAACGATGGGTAAGCTCCATAGATTTCTTGGCAGCTTTATATTCGCAGGGATATGGTGTACATTCATCAAAAGCCATGATAATATCTCCACCAATGCTTCGCTGAATATCGATGGCTCTTTCCGGTGTAAAAAGGTGTTTGGAGCCATCAATATGTGAGGTGAATTGTACGCCCTCTTCCTTGATTTTGCGGATGTCACTCAAAGAGAAAACCTGAAATCCTCCGCTGTCGGTAAGGATGGGTTTATTCCAGTTAATGAACTTGTGCAGACCTCCCGCTTGTTCAAGCAGATCCGTACCCGGCCGAAGATAGAGGTGGTAAGTGTTGCCCAATATGATCTGAGCTTGAATGTCTTCTTTCAATTCACGCTGATGTACACCTTTAACTGTACCTGCTGTACCTACAGGCATAAAAATCGGAGTTTCAATTGCTCCATGATCTGTTTCCAGTTTACCGGCACGGGCCTTTGATTGAGTATCTGTATAGAGTAATTCGAATTTCATATTTGAACTATAATGTCGTTCAGTTTTCTGAAGTTGAGGTATCATTCAGCAAATCGCGGATTGCCACGGAAGCACATACAGCTCCAAATGTTGCAGGGAGATAGGAAATGGTTCCATAGGCTGATTTTTTAAACCGTGAACCATCCGTCATCATGAGTGATTCGCGTATAACCAGCTCTGTGCTGAATACGGCTTTTATGCCTTTTTTAACGCCCAGTTTTTTTAACCGCTTCCGAACGTATTGAGCAAACCTACAGGTATGGGTCCGGGAAATGTCGGAAACCAACAACTTCGTGGGATCCAGTTTGCCGCCAGCACCCATGCTGCTTACTATTCTCAAGCCTTTGCTTTTTGCCAGAGCCATAACAGTGGTTTTTGGAGTGATGCTGTCGATAGCTTCAATCACATAATCATATGGCTTGTCTAAGACCTGCTCAATGACTTCAGGCATCAGGAACTCTCGAATCACATTTACTTTGACAGATGGATTAATAGCTTTGATACGTTCTTCCATGATGAGCGCTTTGGACATTCCTTCTGTCGTTGCCAGCGCCGGAAGTTGCCTGTTACGGTTGCTGGCTTCTACATCATCACCATCAACAATGGTCATTTCTCCGACACCTGATCGGGCAATAAACTCAGCGGCATAGGATCCAACTCCTCCTAAACCTATCACCAGTACATGAGCTTTTTCAAGACGATCAAGTCCCGCTTCACCTGTGATTAATGCAGTTCTGGACAGCCACTTACGATCCTGCATATCTGATAATAGTTTTGAATTCTTTTTCGATTGTTCCACTGAGTTCTTCAATGGTTATACCTTTCAGTTCCGCAGCCCTTTGATATACTTCTTTAATATCGGCTTGTTGATCATCGGTCTCAAGAAATAACTGATGAATGGGTGTAATCTCCAGACTCTTGCATGCGGCAGCATGATGGTTCAATATGGCCTGTCCAAATGATAGATAAAACCCTTTATCAATAAATGCCTGCGCAATGGATGTTCTGAGGTTAAAACCATGAATAATCCAGGGTTGGGATGGTAGTAGTTGCTGATGCAGAAGGAGGATTTCAGCATGGGTGCGAACCGCATGAATGATCAGGGGCTTCTGCGACATTTCCGAGAGCATGACCATGGATCGGAATACTGCGTTTTGCAGGTCGAGCGGCAGGTCAGTTAGTCGGTCAAGACCGGCTTCTCCGATGGCCAGTACACGTTCATGATGGATGAACTGTTCCACCAGCTCAACGTCTTCTTGCCAGTGATCTGGATGTATGTGCCAGGGATGGATACCGATGGAATAATACCCCGGATTTTTCAAACCGCTCTCAAGCTGGTCAGGATTTAAAAGGTTCTTTACGGATAATACTTCCGGCAAATTAATCCCGTGATGTGTATGTATATCTATATATTTCATTGGCTATTCTCCTGGTCTTTGTAAAATCGCTCTATGAGCAGTTCATTGCGGTAGATGTTCTTCAATGTCCAGGTTTTCCTCAATTCGTCTTTTTCAGATTCCGTTAGTCTCCATTGAAGGGAAGCATGGGTTCTGATTCGATACGATAGATCCTGAATCATTATCGCAGCAGCTACAGAAATGTTCAAACTTTCTGTAAATCCCTGCATGGGAATGATTACAAATTCATCAGCCATTTCTTTGACAACATCTGAAATTCCAATGTTCTCCTGACCCAATACAAGTGCAATCGGTTGGCTGATGTCAAGGTCCGGCATACTGATGTTGGCTGAGTGCGGTGAGGTAGCCACAATCTTGTATCCTTTCGACTTCAGAGCGGTCAGGCATCTGGCAGTGTTATGTGACTCTTCGCGGTATTTATGCACAGACAACCATTTATGAGATCCCTTCAGTACTTTTCTGGCAGGCTTAAATTTTGCTCCATTTTCAATAATGTGGACATCCTGAATACCAAAGCACTCGCAACTCCGCATAACCGCATTTGCATTGTGCGCATCTGAAATATTCTCTAAAACACAGGTAAGATACCGGGTCCGATGTGCCAGCACCTTCTCAAACCGATCCTTCCGCTCATCTAAAAGAAACCCTTGTAGGTAGGCTAGCAATGCAGGTGATATTTCCTCCGGTTGTCGTTGATTCACCGTGCAAAAATCGGAATTTAATAACTGCCGAAAAAATACACATATAATTAGTATTCAACAATATGCAAATATATTGTTTCGTATTACATTAAACAAACAGGTGTTTAAAAGAATGATAGGAATCCTTCTTGTCAGGTTATGAAGTGTGTTCTCAGATTCCGTACTTTGCATTACGCATTAGACGTAAAATAATTATGGAAAAACTCCAGAACCCATTTCCGGTTATCGCCTATCAGGGACCGGAATATTTCTGCGACAGAGCAGCCGAAACGGAGAAAATACTGGAAGCACTGAGAAATGGAAGAAACATTACGCTCACAGCACTCAGGAGAATGGGGAAAACCGGGTTGATTCATCATGTGCTGGAACAGGTGAAAACAAAGAAAGGGAACCGTTCTTTTTATGTTGACTTGTATCCGACACAATCACAGGCTGATCTTATAAAAACTCTTGCCCGGCATACATTGGGGAAACTGGATGCAAATCATATTAAACTGATGCGCGAACTCGCTAATTTTTTCACCCATCTGCGCCCGGTTATTCAGTATGATCCGCTTTCCGGGGCACCTGCAATTGAATTTACACTGGACACTAATTTTCAGGCTGAGCATAGTCTTGAACAGATTTTCACATATCTCGAAAGAAGCGGACAGCAGATCATTATTGCGTTGGATGAGTTTCAGCAAATAGGGGAGTATAAAGAGAGTAACACCGAAGCACTGTTACGGACCTATGTCCAGAAATGTAAAAATGTCCGTTTTATTTTCAGTGGTAGTCATAGCAGTATGTTGCAATCGATGTTTCGTGATCAGGGGCGCCCCTTTTATCAGAGTACGGATTTTATTCATCTTGGGCCGATTGAACATGAAACATACAGTGAATTCATTTGTGAACATTTTGCAGAGGCAAAAAAGAAGCTTAATCCGGAACATGCCGACAGAATTCTAGACTGGTGCAGGCATCATACTTATTATGTCCAGTTGGTCTGCAATCGCCTGTTCAGTAAAGGCATCAAATCACCGGATGACTGGTATATTGAAAACCTCTTCAGAGAGATCATCCAGGAAAACCAGCCTGTTTATTTTAACTATCGTAAACTTCTTACTGTAAATCAATGGTTATTATTACAGGGGATCGCAAGGGAAAAAGGAGCCAGGCAGGTGATGGGAGCAGAGTTTATCCGTAAAAATGATCTTGGAACACCCAGTTCAGTCCAAACTGCTTTGCAGGCTTTGCAGGATAAGGAAATGATATTCGAAGAGGATGACCGGTGGTGGGTGTATGATGTGTTTTTAAGCAGATGGCTTGAAGGATAAACTGTATTCTGATGAAATCCAGATTGAAGAATTGATATACAAAACAAAACCAGAAATATGTTCATCCGGTATGATAAAATATCCCCCCGCTATCTGACAGGTTTATCTGCAGAAATGTCGCTGAATGATGATGGTACCTTTGAACTCTTTTCACGATTTATGCGCCTGTTGATGTCAGTCGTAAAAGAAGTTAACTTCCCGGTTTACGACCTTCGTATTTTTCACGGCAGTCAACCCGTTATGCCTGACACTAAGTATGTCAAATGGGCTGCCGTTGAGACAAATAAGTTGCCGGAAGTACCTGATAAAATGCAGAATTTAATTCTCATCGAAGGAGAATATGCCGTATTTTTACATAAAGGTACTGCAGCAAATGCCGGAGTCACCTTCCACTATATAATAAATGGTTACCGGAAGCAGCTGTTATGATCGATAACCGCCCACATTTCGATCTGTTGTTTCCCAACTATAAGCCGAATGATCCGATGGCAGAACATGAGATCTGGATTCCAATTATCCGAAAAATCTAATCCGGCCTTTCGCCCATTTAACGCATTGAGTATTCTTTTAATCAGATAAACACAAATGAAACCATTCCGTCTCTTTATTTTCTTTCTGGTGCTGCAAAGTCATTCACTTCTTGCTCAGAATCCGGTGTTAGTCGCAGACATTGCTCCAACGTCTCCTTCCTCATATCCTTCTGAATTCGTACTTCTTGATAATAAATTATTCTTTGCAGCTTCAGTCTGGAACGGTGGCATTGAAGACAGGGAATTATATTCATCTGATGGAACAACGGCTGGTACTCAGTTATTTCTTGACTTATGGCCAAATGGGTCTTCGTCGCCAGACAAACTCATCGTTTATGATTATCATATGTACTTCATCGTAGCCGACAGTTCTGCAGGAAATATTGTGTATCGTCCCTGGGTGAGTGATGGCACAACCTGGGGAACATTCCCCTTACTCCAGAATCCGGTTACTCCGGATGGATATACAATGCAAATAGATCCGTTTGTATCCCCTGACAAAATATTTACCTATTATAAAGGCTTCGTTTATTTCTGTGCCAAAAAAGATAATGCATCAAATGATATGGCCATCTTTAAATCAGATGGCACACTGGCAGGAACTCTTATCGCTGCAGATCTTCCTAACTCTTCTGGCGTTCCGAATGATATCTGCGGGGTTGCAGAATTCAATGATACCTTGTACTTCAGCAGTCGATCCAACGGAAGCAGTGTAGCATCCTTCTATAAGTTTACCGGTACGAATCCATCAATAACCCTTGTAAAAGGTGGCGTAAATATTTTACCGGAATATGGTTTCATTGAATATAGTGGTAATTTGATTTTCTGTGGAGATGGAAATAATGGGCCGGAAGTCTGGATCACAGATGGTACCCCTACTGGTACATATGAATTATCTGACTTGCGAACAGACGCCGGACAAGGCTCATTTCCCGGTTCCTTCAGCAGAGTAGATAATCTGGTAGTATTTGTAGCGAATACCAATGGTACTTCAATAGATCTGTATTCAATTGATAGCACTTCAACTTCTCTTTTGCCATCACTTGTAACTTCAGTTTCTTATCAACCTTCTCCATACAGATCGGGGTTCTTTTCACGATTTAGCGGTAAGTTGTATTTCAACGGACATGATTTTATAAATGGAAATGAATTGTGGAGTACAAACGGAAGGACGAACGGAACCAACCTGGTTGCAGACATTTATCCCGGACAAGACGATGCCTTCCCCGGTGAGTTCATTCGCTATTGCGGTTCTGTCTATTTCTCTGCAACAAACCCCCTGAACAATAACCAGAATGCACTGTACGTATCTGATGGAACTTTTACCGGCACATTGATTGTACCGGGGACGGTTGCAAACCCGAATGGTTCGAGGCAGGTAGGTGATAAAATCGTCTATAAAGGGGAATTGTTTTTTGCCGGGAAGTATGATGCGAATACTGGAATTGAATTATATAAATACGATGCAGGTTGTTTTACAGGTATGCCGGCTTCGACCAATGAGAAACCCTTATTTGTTGGCTATCCAAATCCAAGCAGTGATTGGATAACCCTTAGGTCAGCTGAGGATGTAATTCAAAGAATTTCTGTCAAAGATGTTCAAGGTAAATTACTCTTCTCGTCAGAAAATGTAAACAGTTATGAATTCAGGCTTAATGTTTCATCTCTTGTAACCGGGTGCTACATTTTACAAGTAGAAGGGGAGTCAGGGGTAGTTGCAATTAAGCTGATGAAAGATGATTATAACTAACCAGTCCATTGCAGCAAGCGAAAATGATGGCTGAATGAAGGAATTTGAGGTTTGATCCCCCTTTTGGGGGATGGAGGAGATAAAAGGCATTAAAATTGACATTACGGAGAAAAATCTAAATAAAATGGCACGTAAAATCACTCTTGGAATATGTATCGGTTTATTCATAGCCGGCAGTATTCCTCTTCAGGCACAATCAAGGGAAGATCGTTTAGGCCTGCCCGGTGATAACTTAAATCTGGCTGCGGTACTCGACATATTTCAGAAATCGCCAACGCTCGAGGACTTTGAAGCTGCATTGAATGCTGATACCAGCCGGGTAAATAACCTTGACCTGAATAATGACAATCAGGTGGACTACATCAAGGTAATTGACAAACAAAATGGGGAGATGCACTCCATCGTATTGCAAACTGATCTCAATGCGCAGGAATCGCAGGATATTGCAGTCATTTTTGTAGAGAAGAAAGGGGAGCAGGTAACAATTCAGATGGTAGGGGACGAAGATCTGTATGGTAAAGATTACGTTCTTGAACCTTCTTCAGATAATTCTTCCCGAAGACGACAGACTGCCAACCCCGGTTATACAGGCCAACAAACCGTAGTCAACAATTACTATTACAATACGAATAATACTTACTACGACAATCAGCCGGACTACGGACCTGCACCTTCCAGCTGGGTAATTGTTCGCTTCATATATGCTCCTTATTACCGACCCTGGTATTCGCCATGGAGTTGGGCGTATTATCCAGGCTGGTATCGTCCTTGGTCCCCCTGGTACTGGGATACTTACTATTCACACTGGTATTATCACCACCATTGGAATGGCTGGTGGTATTGGAGAGCACCTCATTTCCATTTCCACAATTACTGGTATGGTCCGTACAGAGCATATCGCAGGCACTCTGAAATATATGGCAGAAACAGATCGGCTGGTATTTATGAAAGGACTTATAATAATCCGCGACCAGAACCTCGTCAAAACGTGCGCCCGAAATATGCAAATCATAATCTGACTCCGGACCGCAATCCTGCAATCATTCGTCCAAATGAAAATTCAATCCGGGACTCTAAAACACAATCACCGGTAAAATCGACAAGACCAGTTAGTCCTGGCAAAGATACACGTCCGGTTACTCCAATAAAAGACAGCAGGCCTGCAACTCCGGTAAAAGAGACCCGTCCCACTGAACCTGTACGAGAGACTCGTCCCACAACTCCGGTAAAAGAGACCCGTCCCACTGAACCTATACGAGAGACTCGTCCCACATCTCCGGTAAAAGAAACCCGTCCCACTGAACCTGTGAAAGAGACTCGTCCGACTGCTCCGGTAAAAGAGACACGGCCAACAGCTCCGGCAAAAGAGACCAGACCCGCTACTCCGGTTAAGGAGACACGGCCAACCACACCGGTTCGTGAAACGCGTCCCAACACCAGACAAGAAACTCCGGTTCGTCCATCGTCGCCTTCAAGAGAACAAAGAAGAGAATCGAATAACAGTTATCAGGTGCGCAATAGTCACCCATCTTATTCCAGTTCTCAACAAGTCCCTGCCATCAAAGAATCCCGTTCTGCAACTTATACAAGTCAACGTGTAAAAGAGCAACGTTCATCAAATTATTCAACACAACCGGTTAGGGAACAACGTTCATCAGCGTATGCATCTCAGCCTGTAAGGGAACAACGATATGAAACAAAATCAGCAGCACCTTCACGGTCAAATTCAGAATATCGCTCATCAGCTCCACAGGAAAACAGGTCTTATTCAAGTGGAAAATATAGTCAGCCTTCACGACAACCAGGAGGACAGTCTTCATTCAGAACTTCATCTTCTACAAGGAATGAAGCGCCAGCACAGCGTGGCGGTGCTTCCGGTCCGGCGAGATCAAGGAACTAATTAAAGTCAAAGCGGAGGGTCATAAAATGACCCTCTTTTTTTATTTCAAAACTGATCTGAATCCGATTGAGAATGTTGTATTTGTTCCGGTGGATGTTCTTAAACCGGGAATATTAATCAAGCTAATACCGGTACGACCTTCAAAAAACAAATGAAGAAAGTCAAATCCTCTTAATTTTCGGGTTATTTTGAAATCAATACCAAAGGGAATAAATCCGCTTACCTGATATCCGATACCAATTTTCTTCAATTCTGAAGTAGTCTGATAACTATACAAGCCAGCCGATGAGTATTCCTGTCCGGTCGATACATCATAAGTTTGTCGGGTATGATAAGCATCTTCCTTCAATTCCATTTCGTTTCTGACGGTACCACCTAAGTTCAGTCCAAATCCGATATAATAAGACCATCTTCGGGTACCATTGAAACGAACTATGTACGCAGCTTCTGCAGAGATAATACTACTTTCAATTTTCACTGTTCTGTCGTATGAATTCACGGAATCTCGAAAGGCTGTCATACTTCCTCCCTGATCAAAAAGTGTATCAATGCGAGTGGACTCATTGGAATAAGAATCATAATTCAGCAGCCTGCATTGCATAAAATTCACGCCTATTCTCCAGCCGGCCAGATGACGGGAGTTTAGCCATCCGGGATGTGTTGAATAAGATCCAATGGACAAATTTATGTGTGAGTGAGCCGACAGTTCATTGCCGAAATAATTAATTCCAGCTCCTGACATGGCATTCAGAATTTTCGAATCAGGATTAAGCTGTTTCAGCTCCGTTAAGGAATAATGAGCGTTCCTGAAAGTGCCACCTCCGAATTGCAGTGACAAATCGGTTTTCCGGTCTGATAGAACCAGTGAGTCCTGTGAAATTGCGGGAACACTGCAAAAAATCGCGAGGAGCGAGAGACCTACGTAGCGTAACCCAATGATATTTAACATTGCTATTTAAATTACATATTTCGCCTGTATTGACCACCTACCTCAAAAAGAGATGCTGTAATCTGGCCCAATGAACAGTATTTAGCAACTTCCATCATGGCATCAAACATATTCTGATTTCTGATAGCAGTCACTTGCAGTTCACGAAGTAATTCTGTTGATTTGTCTTCGTTTCTTGTATGCAGATCTTTTAACATAGAAATCTGATATTCCTTTTCTTCGGTAGTTGCTCTGATCACTTCCTTCGGGGTTACGGTAGGGGAGCCTTTACTGCTCAGGAATGTATTAACGCCGATGATTGGAAATTCTCCGGTATGTTTCAGCGTCTCATAATACAAGGATTCTTCCTGAATCTTACCACGCTGATACATCGTTTCCATTGCACCCAGAACACCACCACGTTCGGTAATACGGTCAAATTCACTTAGCACCGCTTCTTCTACCAGTTCAGTCAACTCTTCAATGATGAATGAGCCTTGCAAAGGATTTTCATTTTTTGCAAGACCTAATTCACGATTTATGATAAGCTGAATCGCCATCGCTCTTCTTACACTTTCCTCAGTAGGCGTAGTGATGGCTTCATCGTATGCATTGGTGTGTAATGAATTGCAGTTGTCATAAATTGCATAAAGTGCCTGCAAAGTGGTTCGGATATCATTGAAATCAATTTCCTGAGCATGCAATGAACGTCCTGATGTCTGAATATGGTATTTCAACATCTGACTACGTTCATTCGCATTGTACTTTAGCTTCATTGCTTTTGCCCAGATCTTCCTGGCTACACGTCCGATTACGGAATATTCGGGATCAATTCCATTACTAAAGAAGAAACTCAGGTTAGGAGCGAAAGCATTGATATCCATCCCGCGACTCACATAATACTCCACGTAGGTAAAGCCATTGGCCAGTGTAAATGCAAGTTGCGTGATGGGATTTGCACCGGCTTCCGCGATATGATATCCGGATATGGAAACAGAATAGAAATTGCGAACCTTATTTCGAATGAAATAATCCTGCATATCACCCATTAACCGTAACGCAAATTCCGTACTGAAAATACATGTGTTTTGAGCCTGATCTTCCTTGAGGATATCAGCCTGTACTGTTCCACGCACCTGCGACAAGGTTTCAGCTTTAATTTTCTGATAGACATCAGCAGGTAGTACCTGATCACCGGTCACACCCAGCAGCATTAATCCAAGACCATCATTTCCTTTGGGCAAATCACCATTGTATCGGGGGCGGGAAATTCCTTTCTTCTTATAAATCTCATCTATCTTTTCATTCACGAGTGCTTCCTGACCGTGCTTTCTGATGTACAACTCGCATTGCTGGTCGATAGCGGCATTCATAAAGAAACCCGTCAACATCGCTGCAGGTCCATTGATTGTCATGCTCACCGATGTTTTCGGGTCGGCGAGATTAAATCCGCTGTACAGTTTCTTTGCATCATCCAGACAACAGATACTTACGCCTGAATTTCCGATTTTACCGTAGATATCGGGCCGGTAAGCAGGATCGTGCCCGTATAGAGTCACGGAGTCAAATGCTGTACTTAATCGATGTGCAGGCATTCCCAGGCTCACATAATGGAATCGACGATTGGTGCGTTCAGGACCACCTTCTCCGGCAAACATCCTTGTTGGATCTTCTCCTTCTCGCTTGAAAGGAAATACACCTGCAGCATATGGAAACTCACCGGGAAAATTCTCCTGTAACATCCACTTCAACTGTTCACCCCAGGCCTCATAGTTTGGGACTGAAACTTTAGGAATGCGTGAATGGGAAAGTGACTCGTACCAGGTTTGAATTTTAATTTCTTTATCGCGAACCTTGAAAATATAATAATCGCTCTTGTATGCACTAACTTTCTCCGGGAATTGCTGCAATAACTTCTTGTTTTGTCCATCGAGCCGTAATTCCCATTCGGCGTAAGCAGATCTCAATACTGCAATCGCTTTATCTTTTTCCTTTACGTCAACACCGTTTATTGCCTCGATTGCCTTTTCGATACCATACAGTTTTTGCGCAACTGCCGCCTGATCTTTTGACCAATGATCATACTTTCGGTTATTCTCTGAAATCTCACTCAGATAGCGGGTGCGGTGAGGGGGAATGATATACACTTTCTCACTCATCTCATCACTCACATGGAAATCAGATTTCAGGTCAGCTCCGGTTTTCTCTGATAATTTATCCATGATCGTCTTGTAAAGACGGTTCATGCCAGGATCATTGAACTGCGAAGCTATCGTTCCGAATACAGGCAATAAATCATCATCTGTATCCCAGAGCTGATGATTACGTTTGTACTGTTTCTTCACATCTCGCAAAGCATCCAATGCACCACGTTTGTCAAATTTATTGAGCGCGATAATGTCAGCGAAATCCAACATATCGATCTTTTCTAACTGTGTTGCAGCACCGTATTCCGGGGTCATCACATAGAGCGACATATCGCTATGCTCGGTAATTTCGGTATCACTTTGCCCGATTCCTGAAGTTTCAAGAATAATCAGATCAAATCCTGAGGCTTTTACAACTTCAACTGCTTCTTTCACATATTTCGAAAGCGCCAGGTTGCTTTGACGGGTGGCCAGCGAACGCATATAAACCCTCTCGTTATTGATTGAATTCATACGGATTCTGTCGCCCAGTAAAGCCCCGCCTGTTTTACGTTTTGAAGGATCCACGGAAATGATTGCAATCCTCTTTGTTTTGAAATCGATCAGAAAACGTCGAACCAATTCATCAACCAGTGAAGATTTGCCTGCACCACCGGTACCGGTTATGCCGAGCACAGGTGCCGTTGATTTCTCTGCTGTCGTTTGAATTTCCTTATGATAGGATTCGAATTCCTTTGGATTATTTTCTGCTGCGGAGATTAAACGGGCAATGGCATAAGGATTTCCGGAAGAGATTTTCTTTACCTCACCATTCAGATTAAAACCGGTTGGGAAATCACACTTCTGCAACATATCGTTGATCATTCCCTGAAGACCCATGGACCGACCATCATCCGGATGATAGATTCTGGCAATTCCGTATTCATGCAATTCAGCGATTTCTTCCGGGAGAATCGTTCCGCCCCCCCCACCGAAAATGCGAATATGGCCGCAACCATTCTCCTTCAGCAAATCATACATGTACTTAAAATATTCCATGTGTCCGCCCTGATATGAGGTCATAGCTATCGCATTGGCATCTTCCTGAATGGCACAATTCACCACTTCCTGCACACTTCGATCATGACCTAAGTGAATAACCTCAGCTCCGCTGCTTTGAATAATGCGACGCATGATATTGATGGAAGCATCGTGGCCGTCAAACAGACTGGCCGCTGTTACGATTCTGATTTTGTTCTTGGGGGAGTATGGAGCAGGAGTATTCATATATATGCTTACAAGGTCACAAAAATAGGGTTTAATTGGCAAAAAAGTCAAAAACGGAACTTTGATAATCAAATAGTTAGATTTGAATGAAACGACACCAACGATCTCATAGACAATCTTCCATTTTATCGAGAACATTTAAAGATTACAGAAAATCAATAAATTGAATTGTTTCATTTCGGACAGATACATCGTATGCTATTTCTTCTTGTTTTTAATTCTGGATTTCCCAATATCATTTAAACAATAAGCAGTTTTATTGTGAAAAACTTAAGGATGTTCAGGATCGTGTTGTTATCTCGAAAAACGAGCAAGTTACAACATAACTAATTAGTAATAAAACAACTATGATCCAAACATGTATTTTTATAATCCGTCCTGATTTCCCCTGCTTTTCATATGCCGGAAGACGGTAATTAGTTAGTTTTGCGTCACAGAAAATTGCACTATGAGCGTATTAGTAAATAAAAACTCCCGTGTCATCGTACAGGGATTCACCGGAAACGAAGGTACTTTTCATGCCACTCAAATGATTGAATACGGCACCAATGTGGTTGGTGGTGTTACCCCCGGAAAAGGAGGTACCAAACATCTGGATAAACCTGTTTTCAACACGGTTGAACAGGCTGTGAAGGACGCCGGAGCAAATGTTTCCATCATATTTGTTCCACCCGCATTTGCGGCTGATGCTATGATGGAAGCTGCAGAAGCAGGTATCGAGTTGATTGTTGCAATTACAGAAGGAATTCCAACCCGCGACATGATCATGGTGAAGGAATACCTGAGAGGCAAAAACTGCCGGCTGATTGGTCCAAACTGTCCGGGTGTTATTACTCCCGGTGAAGCAAAAGTGGGTATTATGCCAGGTTTCGTTTTCAAACGCGGACCTGTGGGCATCGTATCCAAATCCGGAACCTTAACCTATGAAGCAGCCGATCAGGTTGCTCGTGCAGGTCTGGGTGTAAGTACTGCGATTGGTATAGGAGGTGATCCGATTATCGGAACCACTACACGTGAAGCAGTTGAACTGTTCATGAATGATCCGGAGACGACAGGCATTGTTATGATTGGTGAAATCGGAGGTGGTCTCGAAGCGGAAGCTGCCCGCTGGATTAAAGCTCAGGGTAATAAGAAACCGGTAGTAGGATTTATTGCCGGACAAACTGCTCCTCCCGGACGTCGGATGGGGCATGCCGGCGCAATCATTGGAGGAGCTGAAGATACAGCAGCTGCAAAAATGGCTATCATGCGCGAGTGCGGAATACATGTAGTTGAAACGCCTGCGTACATTGGTAAAACAATGGCTGAAGTACTTGGTAAGGTAACAGCCTGAATCATCTGAATATCAAAAGGAAGATCAGGTTATACAATAGGCCTTTTAGAACATTGAGAACCCATTAATCAATCTCATTCGTCATAAAGTAAATCTAACGAAAAGAGGCTGCCACACATTTGTGAGACAGCCTCTTTCTAATATTAACGAGAAACTTCCTGGGTATTACTATTGCCCTAATTGGAATTGAAGTCCAAGTTGAAGGCCACCAAAAACGCGATTAGAAGCTTTGTAATCGAATTTTGATGGTGAATCAGCAGTGTAATGGGAATAACCGGAAACCATACTTGCTTTTTCACCCAGATCTTCCAATTCAGATTTAGTATATTCTGTTGTTGCATCAGAGAACATATATCCGAAACGTAGTCCGGTAGTAAGGTTAATCATTTCACTTAACTTGATATCAATACCAAAACCTAAAACGCCGGCAACTCCAAAACCGTTGAAATCGTTTTTCACATCTTTATCTGAATAGCTCAGATCTAAAAGGTCATTTTCTAATGAAAACGTTTCTTTGGCACCAGTAAGCAAACAGAATTGAGGTCCGAGTTCAAAATACGGTCCTTTCGGAGATGAAACTCTGAACATAACCGGAATATCAATATAACTCAATTTGATTTCATTGGTAAAAGCTAAGTCATCACTGTTTCCAATGAGGCCATCATATTTTTGTTTATGAGAGGCCGAAATGATTTCAGCACTCATTCCATATGTCTCTGCAAACATAAAAACAGCCTGAGCTCCAAATGCGGCGCTGAAAGTACTTGCATAATCAAGACTGGCGTCCTGATCTGATACATTTTTATTAAAGAGCCAGGTTGAGAAATACGAACCTTTAACTCCGAGGCGAACGCCTTCCTGAGCCTGAGCCGAAGTAAAGCCGGCGATCAATGCTGCAACGAGGATAATTTTTTTCATAGTGGTGGGATTGTTTCCTTAGTTATATTTGGCAAAGTAATAATAAAGACGACAATACTCCAAGTAAACCGACATGACTAAACTTCTTGAAGGAAAAAATGCCCTCATTACAGGCGCATCCAGAGGTATCGGCCGTGGAATAGCCACCGAACTGGCCAAACAAGGCGCCAATGTTGCATTTACCTACCTAAGTTCTCCTGAAAAGGCTGCAGAACTAGAAAAACAATTGGGTGAATATGGCATTAAAGCAAAAGGGTACAAATCCGACGCAGCAGACTTTTTTGCTGCCGACGAATTGATTAACAATGTTTTATCTGACTTTGGCAGTCTTGACATTGTGGTTAATAATGCCGGCATAACACGGGATAACCTCTTGTTAAGGATGACCGAGGAACAGTTTGATGACGTCATCCGCACCAACCTGAAATCAGCATTTAACATTACCAAAGCCTGTCAGAAACCTATGTTAAAACAACGATCAGGCAGTATTATTAATATCAGTTCGGTTGTAGGAATACAAGGAAATGCAGGTCAATCCAATTATGCAGCGTCCAAAGCCGGGATGATTGGATTTACCAAATCAGTTGCTCTGGAGCTTGGCTCCAGAAATATTCGTTGTAATGCCATTGCTCCGGGTTTCATTGAAACTGAGATGACCGACGCACTGGGACCTGAAGTTATCAAGCACTGGCATGATCAGATTCCGATGAAAAGGGGAGGAACTCCACTGGACGTAGCAAAAGCTGTTATCTTTTTTTCAAGTGATCTTTCATCCTATATTACCGGCCAGGTTTTGAATGTTGATGGCGGAATGTTAACCTGATATAGATGCATCGGATAAGAGAAAGGGCATTACGATAAATGCCCTTCTTTTATTTGTTGGTCGATCAAAACCACCACTGTGTCGATTCGGATTCTTAACAGTAACAAGACAATCGTAATTTCAACACGAACATAAGCACCATGAAAAAAATAATAGTATTGATACTGATGTGCTGCAATACAGCGATGCTCATTGCACAACCGTCCGCATCATCAGAGGTTGCCGGGAAGATACTTCCTTATCCAATCCTCCAAACCAAACTTCCCAACGGATTAAACGTTGTTACAGTTCCATTTGATAGTCCGGGTCTTGCCTCCTTTTATATTGTAATGAGAGTTGGCTCCAGAGATGAAATTGAAGAAGGGAAAACCGGTTTCGCACACTTCTTTGAACATATGATGTTCAGGGGGACAGAGAAGTATTCAAAAGAAAAATACTCAGATGAGCTAAAAGCCACTGGCGCAAGTGCCAATGCAAATACCTGGCTTGACCGAACGGTTTATCACATGACCGGTAATTCGGAAAAACTGGAAAAGATGTTTGAACTGGAAGCCGATCGTTTTATGAATTTAAAGTATTCTGTTCAGGATTTCAAAACAGAAGCCGGAGCGGTAAAAGGAGAATATACAAAAAACTCTGCAAGCCCCTATGTTCAGCTAGATGAAAAAATGAATGATGTAGCCTTTACTACACATACCTATAAACACACGACTATGGGTTTCTTCAAGGATGTGGTAGATATGCCCAATCAATATGATTTTTCGCTGGAGTTCTTTAAGCGGTTTTATCGGCCGGAGTATGCCACAATTATTGTAGTGGGAGATGTGACACAGGAAAAAGTGGATAACCTGGCCAGGAAGTATTTTGGAACCTGGATTACCGGAAACTATGTTTCTAAAATACCTGTTGAACCGCTACAATCAGAAACACGTTATGCACATATTCAGAAAACCAATTTTCCGCCAACAGTGGGACTGAATTTCAAGGGGCCGGCGTTTAAAGATGGGGATAAGGAAATTATAGCACTTGATCTGCTGGTCACAATGCTGTTCTCTGAGAAATCTGCTATTTATAAAAAACTGGTGATTGAAGATCAAAAAGCGAGAAATATAGACGCTTCTTTCATGTTTACCAGAGATCCTTATCTGATCAGCTTTAATGCGTCCCTTACTGATGCAAAGGAACTTCAATTCGTAAAAGACGAAATGAATAAAGCAATTGAAAATGCCAAGACAACTCCATTCAGTAAAGCTGAGATAGAAGAAGCAAAAATGCGACTGAAGTATAGTTTCGCGATGGGAATGGATAGTCCGGGCAGGATTGCCGAAAGTCTTTCATTTTACACCTGGGTTTCAGGTGATCCGGAGTCCATCAACCGTACTTATACCCTCTATGATAAAATCACTGCAGAAGATATGATGGCTGCTGCCAGAAAATACTTCCTGCCATCATCTCTCACCATTACTACTATTTCACCAGACGCAACCTCACCGTTTAAGCAATAACGGTATTATAATCATGAAAAAAATTCTCTTCATACTTGCCCTGTTAACGGGTACACTTCATGTTTGGGCCAGCGAAGTTGTTGAACTAAAGTTACCCAAATCAAACATCATAGTTATAAAACTGATGTTTAGAAACGGCTCATCCGCTGATCCTGCCGGAAAACATGGCCTGACAGAACTAACAGCCAATACTGTTTCTGAAGGAGGCACCACCTCGATGAAAAGCACAGAAATCAGCGATATGATCTATCCCTGGGCGGCTTCCTATTTTGTGACTGTAGATAAAGAAGTAACCATCATCACTTTTTCTGTGCATAAAGATCATCTGGATAAATTTTATCCGGTCATCCGTGACCTGATGCTGCATCCACGATTTGACGAAGAAGATTTCAAACGGGTAAAGTCTAATCAACAGAATTACATAGATGAGGTAATCCGTACTTCTTCGGATGAAGAATATTCCAAGAAAGCACTGGAGTCATTTCTGTTCAGAGGAAGCAAATACGAGCATCCTGTTTCCGGAACGAGTGCTGGTGTTACAAACTGTTCTCTGGCTGATGTAAAGGCACATTACAATAGCTACTTCACCAGAAACAACCTCACCATTGGTATTGCTGGAAATTACAGTGAAACATTCCTGAGTGGTTTAAAGAACGATATGGATAAATTGCCTGAACTTAAAATTACACTTCCAGGACCAGTTATTCCAAGAATGCCCAATGGTATAGAAGTCGAAATTATATCAAAGGAAAATGCGCTGGGATCTGCAATTTTTGCAGGATTTCCCATGAATCTGACTAAGGCCAGTGATGATTTTGCTGCACTGATGATAGCAAATTCCTGGTTGGGCGAACACCGTAAATCATATTCCCGTTTGTATCAGAAGATCCGGGAACAACGTTCTATGAACTATGGGGACTATACCTACATTGAATGGTATAATAACGGAGGTGGAAATATGCTGCCACGTCCGGGTTATCCGAGAACCAGCAACTATTTCAGTATTTGGCTTCGCCCCGTTCAAACTGCTAAAGGATTAAAAGGCCAGTACGAAGAGCTAAACAACATAGAAGTCGGTCACGCTCATTTTGCGCTGAGAATGGCCTTGCGTGAGATGGATTTACTGATAACAAACGGAATGAGTCAGGAAGATTTTGAATTGACCCGCACCTTCCTGCGGTCTTATATCAAGTTATATGCTCAGTCGGCTGAACAGCAGCTTGGGTATTTACTGGATTCGAAGTTCTATGGCCGGAAAAACTGGCTGACCGAAGCTGACCAGCTTCTTGCCAATTGCTCGCTCGATAAAGTAAATGCAGCCATGAAGAAGTATTGGCAAACCAAGAATATGTTTATCACAATCGTTACCGACAAAAGTGAAACAGTTCCGCTTGCGCGTTCATTACGTGATAATCTGGAGTCTCCGATGTCCTATAGTAATGTGCTGAAAGGTGTACTGCCCAAATCCATTCTTGATGAAGATGAAATGGTGAAATCGTATCCGATGAAAGTGACAAGCGTGAATATTGTCGAATCAAACGATGTATTCCGAAAGTAAAAGAAGACACAAGTGTAAAGCGGGATCAAAAGGTCCCGCTTTATTTTTTATTTTAGTCGGATGAATAACCAGGTGGTTGCTATAATAGGAGGAGGAGCGGCCGGTTTTTTTGCTGCCTTACGATTGGGCGAATTACTTGGACCCGGTCAGGTATACATTTTCGAGAAGAGCAGTCATTTGCTGAGTAAGGTGAAAGTTTCAGGCGGAGGTCGATGCAATGTCACGCATGATTGTTTCGATGCCGGTGAACTAACCAAATATTATCCCCGTGGTCAGCGTGAACTCAGAGGTCCTTTTTCGCGTTTTGGTCCTGCGGATATTGTAAACTGGTTTGAAGCACGTGGAGTGACTCTTAAAACAGAGGGCGACGGAAGGATTTTTCCGGAAACTGATCGCTCTCAAACTGTAATTGATACATTTCTTGAAGAAGCGGAAGCGCTTGGCATCCGCATTCAAACTCAGAAAGGGCTTGTGGATTTTGAGAAAGAAAAGGAGAGATGGTTACTTCGTTTCTCTGATGGATCACATTTCAAATGTGATGCTGTTTTTATGGCCCCTGGCAGTAGTGTGATGCTTTGGGATTTAATGAAGAATAAAGATGTAAGGATTGTTGCTCCGGTGCCGTCTCTTTTCACATTTCATGTTCGTGATAAAGCACTCCATGCATTATCCGGACTTAGTGTTCCCAGAGCTGAAGTAACAATTGAGGGAGAAAAACTAAGTTCTGAAGGTCCATTGCTGATCACGCATTGGGGCTTTAGTGGACCTGCCATATTAAAGTTGTCTTCGTTTGGGGCCAGAATACTGAACGAACGTAAATATAAATTCAGGCTGAATATTAATTTTATTCCTGACCACGATGATGCAGCAGGCTGGTTAGCATCCTACAAAAGTGAACATCATAAGAAACATATAGGAAGCATTTCTCCATTTACGGAAATTCCCAAGAGGTTATGGTTGTATCTTCTGGGATTTTCCGGCATTGGTCCGGACATAAACTGGGCTGATCTTTCAAAATCAAAACTGGAAATACTGGAGCGTTCGCTCGCTTCAGCAACATTTAATGTAGATGGAAAAAGCACATTTAAAGATGAGTTTGTCACCAGTGGTGGAGTGGATCTAAAGGAAGTCAATTTCACAGATTTCTCCTGCAAGAAAATTCCTGGTCTATTTTTCGGAGGCGAATTCCTTGATGTGGACGCTGTCACAGGTGGGTTCAATTTTCAGCATGCATGGACATCCGGATATCTGGCAGCAGAAGGAATAGTAAAGTATCTTGAAATAAAAGAGGGAGCATAATGCTCCCTCTTCGTTTACAGACTTATCTTTTTAAGATTATCATCCGGTACCCTGTCCATCAGATAAAAGTAAGGATCTATTCCAACCTGATACGGTTCTTCTTTCGTCCGAAGAGTAAAAGTACGTGAAGTGGTATCAAATTTCACCCGTTGCAGCTTCAATTCCTTTCCATATTTGTGGTCGCCTTCCGGCTTTGCAAAGACACCGATCTCGATCCAGTCATGAGTAGGCACCTTTGTTTCGCGCCCCATTGAATCGGCATACATCTTCTCTGCAACTACATTAAAAGTAATAACATACTCATCCTTTTCTTTACGGGCAGAAACGTCTGACACGCGATTGTTAAACACGGTAATCTTCCTGAACAAATCCGTAATAAGATATTTTAATGAATCCGGTGTGCGCTCCTCAAACCGATTCACAAGTTCATAAGAAGCCGGGTAGGGTGGTTCACGGTAAGCAAAACTATCGATGAGATTCTTTAGTGCTGATTCAACATTTTTACGGCCAATCATCTCTTTCAGGTAATACATAACCACACTGGCTTTGTTGTAATGAACGTAGCCCTGGTTCTCTACTTCTATCAATGGACATTCCTTTTCTTGTTCACCACCTCGAGAGCGCAGGTAGCGATCCATTTCATAACGAAGGAATTTATGCATTTGAGACTTTCCATACATATTCTCCATTACCATCAACGCTGAATACTGCGCCATAGACTCTGATTCAAGCGTTGATCCTTGCATGTCTGGTCCGCAGACCTGATGTGCCCACCACTGATGCCCCATCTCGTGCGCAACAACATAGGTAACCATATCAATATCTTCTTCATCTTCGAGATTGGCAATGAAACCGATCGATTCAGAATAGGGCATCGTTCCGGGAAATGCCTGTGCAAAGCTGGCATATCGCGGGAACTCAATAATACGGGTTTGCTTATGATGGTAAGGTCCGAAGTTTTGGGAGTAATAGTCGATAGATTTCTCCATAGACATCAGCATTTTATCTACGTTATAAGCATGTTTACTATCATAATACACCTCCATCGATATACCTTTGTACATCTTTTTCTTCACCTCGAAACGGGCACTCAGGAATGAATAGAAGTTGAATGAATAATGGTCGAGTTTGTATTCGAAACACGCTCTGCCATTTTCCTTCCATTGACGAATCAAAGAGCCAGGGGCAATTGCTATCTGATCCGCATCCGTTTTAAAAACCGTTTTCACATTGACCCAATCTGAATTGCTTGAAATGTAAGTATTCATTCGTTTTGCAGGATCTGTATTCAGTTTCTGCATTCGTTCTCTGGGTTTCAGGTCAAAGTCCTTCCTGTCGCTTTTATCGCTGATTTCAAATCCATCATTATAACCAACGGAAGGTAACAACTCGGCATTATTGAAGAAACTGCCATTATCAACTATTGCCGTATTCGAAACGTCATTCTCAATTCCCTTCGCTTCATAATTTGATGTATATTGAACAAGGATACTATCACCCGATTTCAATGCTGAAGACAATCGTAATGCAATAAAATTATGAAGTGTATCGTTAATCACGTGTTTTGCGCCATTAATCGCTACAGTTGTTTCATAAGCTGTAGGTAATGTGAAAAATATGGTATCTATATTAACAGCAGATTTATTTTTAAGCCATTGTTTAGAATGAACATTCAGTTTCCTGTCCGAAGGATATAAATTTATCTCATACTCTACATCTGTTACCCGTGGTTGTGGTGCCTTCTGATACTTTTTATAGCGTTTTTCATATTCAGATTGCGATTTCAGAACCTGTTTTTCTGTATGAAATTCATTTACAATTTTAGTGTTTATAAATAACCAGCCCCCCATAAGAAGGAATACCAGAGAAGTGAGCAACAAAGGAACACGGTATAATTTCCATCTGTCAAGGGCAAGATTAGTTCTGATAGAAAATCCCACCTCGCGGCCCCTTATCCAATATAGGAGTCCAACAAGCAGTAATATTATGCTGAACGCAAGCCAATACGATTCAAAATACAACTTTCCCTTAAGGAACGGACCAAATCCATTCATGTCTGAATATATTAAATCAGGACTACTTCCGAATTGTACAAGCTTGGATTCAATATCCAATGCCCCCCAAAGGAAGTCATTGGTTAAAATAAACGCGATAAAAATAAAATAACCCAGATACTTATTATTTACCATTACATGAATGAAAACACAAAGTGATATAAGTCCCAGAAAATTCATTCCATTGATCAGTATCAATTTCACAAAATAAACTTCCGGACGTATATCAGTAAATCCGTTCAATAACTGGGTGCTCATTCCCATGACTGAACCAACAATAAGGAGTACTTCAACAACCAGCCATAATGCCACGGTTTTGGAAACTAACGGAATCCAATCAGGGTAGGGGAGTGCGTCATAAATATCATGCACCTTACTTTCCCTTTCTTTCCACACAATATTCCCTGTATAGAATGTAATGACTGAAATGATAAACATGAAGAATGATCCTTCAATCAACTCTATCATATTATAAGTTACCGGAAAAGCCGAAAGACCATATGACGTAGTTGCAAAGGACATCGATGATATAAGATTTATAGCACCAAAAATCATGATAATGATAAATGCAGTATTTTTCAGAATGGAAATCGTTTCAATTCTGATCTGACTTAAAAACTGTTTCCAGGCCAATCCTCTGGAGTAAGTTGGTTTTGCAATAATGAGAGGCTCCCATGCTCTGGTCTGGGCAATTTCGGAATTCTCCTTCTGCTTTCCTTTCTTCTTACCAAGACTGTTTTTCTCCTGAAAAGTAAAACGGGCATATGTAAATAATAAAACAACAAAACCTACACTTACCCACATCAGACGATTCCATAGCAGCAACCCTTCAAATCCCATCGACATCGTATTACGTTCGTCAACCGTCCAGTACTTCGTAGCCACACCAAACGTACGCAAGCCAAAGGGATCAAGTAAAGCTCCGAGGGTTTCGTTGTCGATGTCACTAATCATATTCTGAGTAATGATATAGCCTACCAACAAGCCGATGGAGCCGACAAAAGATATAATTGTATTTCTGGTCAGTGCTGCAATACAGAAAATAATGGCCCCACCAAAGAAGAGATTCGGAATAGTGAAGACCGTCAGTCCATTCAAATGCCCACTCCAGATTGTTGGACCAACCCTCTCTGCATCCAGCCAGGGCATCGCTGTCCCGATAAGATTACCTACAGAAACACCAAGAAACGGGAGAATACTTATAAAGAATGCTCCAAGAAATCTTCCGAAAATGAAATCTGCTTTTCGGATAGGCGTAGAGAAGATAATCTGAGCCGTTTTCTCACTGAAATCACGTGCAGCACCACTGTTGTGGAAATTGGTGATCATCAACAGGCAGATCAGTGACATTAAGGCATAAAAGTTCTCAACCACAAATGGTGCGTTCTTATGTACATTACCAACGCGTTCACCAATTGTTATCTGCTCGCTTGTGCTGGCACCAAACACCAGCAGTCCGATAATGGCGAAGAAGATATACAACATTGGCTGTCGAAGCCAATATTTTATTTCAAATTTTGCAATCTGAAAAATCATACAGCAAGATTATTAAGGTCCGACATTTGTAAACCTTTGATGTGAGTAAAGAACACATCTTCGAGATCTCCGTCAATCTGCGTAAATCCATCTCCCGGATTACTATTACTGAAAACATGTACTAAAGGTTTGCCAGCAACCATTCGGGTAGAAATCACCGGATATAGCTCCTGATGCTGAAGAACTTCTTGTTTTGAAACCTGCTTCTTCCAAATCCTTCCTTTCACACCGTTCAAAGCATCTTCCGGCTTACCGGCGAACAAGACACTACCTTTATCAATTATGGCCATTTGATTGCAGAGTTCTTTTACATCTTCAACGATGTGCGTACTTAAAATAACGATTACCTGTTCGCCGATCTCAGACAGGAGATTGTAAAATCTGTTTCTTTCACCGGGGTCAAGTCCGGCAGTGGGTTCATCAACGATGATCAGCTTGGGATCACCGAGTAACGCCTGGGCAATTCCGAAACGTTGCTTCATACCCCCAGAGAATCCTCCTAACGCTTTTTTGCGGACATCCCATAAATTCACACGCTTTAAGAGATCTTCAACCACATCTTTACGTCCCTTTTCAATACCTTTCAGCAAAGCGATATGATCCAGCATATCATAAGCCGTAATTTTGGGATAAACTCCAAATTCCTGTGGAAGGTATCCAAGCACTTTTCTAAGTTCGGTCTGGTTTTTTAAAACATCCAGATCCCCCAACATGATTGTTCCTGCGTCAGCTTCCTGTAAGGTTGCAATTGTCCGCATAAGTGAGGATTTACCTGCACCGTTAGGTCCCAACAGACCATACATTCCTTTTGGAATGGTAAGTGAAACATTCTGCAGGGCCTTAACCGCATTAGCATAGGTTTTGGAAAGATTCGATATTACAAGTTCCATACATTTTGTGATTTCCTGATTAAAAATAAGGAAAACCAGTATGCAAAGCCTGTTGAAATCGCCGAATCGTCGTTTTACAACGACAAGACATCAGAAACCTGCCTTTTTTATGAACTTTTCTACCTGTGGACTTGAATTTCCTCTTGAATAAACAGATAAAAGATAACACCCATCATCAAGTTGGCTGACATCCAGCTTACTAATGAACATATCATCATTTGCCCGTTGTTCAATGATGGCTTTCCCGGATAAATCACAAACAACCATCCGCTCAATACTTGTTTTGTCCGATAATTCAACTGTTAAGAACTGTGATACGGGATTGGGGAGAATAGTAAATGAATGAGCCCCATTTCTTTTCACCAGTATCCAATCTGATAAGGAAGTGCTTCCATCAAAATCAACCTGCCTGAGCCGGTAATAGACGATAGAATTAGATATTGCCCAATCAGCAAAAGAGTAAAAAGTAGGTTCATGCGTAGTTCCCGCTCCATTAATCCTGGCAATAGGTATAAATTCACTACCGTCAAGAGATTTTTCAAGAATAAAAAAGTCATTGTTCTTTTCTGTCAGACACTTCCATTCCAACAGGTTCATCTCCGTCATTGCAGTACCTTTGAACGATACCAATTCGACTGGTAAGGTACCTGCAATTCCCTGGCCGATTCCAAAATACCCGAATCCATTCATGTTTAATCGCTCCGTCAGAACCGAATTACTGAGAGGTGCACATGTTCCATTTAAGGCCCAACTTGCTGTTGAAGGAGGATTAATAGTTGAAGTCAGAACAGTTGTGTACGTTAATGCTGAAGTGTAACCGGTAGGGTAGAGTCGTAAGTCGAAAATTCCGGAGGTGCCGTTTGAAGAAGGCAGGATGCTCCAATAACCATTGTCTAATACCGGATTGCTGTTATAGTTTATTCCGGAACAATCGTTACTGACGGGGCCATTCGGTAAAATGGCATAAGCATTAAATGAAACTGTCAAATCAGGAATCAGCGTTGGTGTTGTGAACTCAACCTCAGCCTGCTGGTATCCTTTAACTGCATGTCCAACCGGGAATTCATAGATATCCGGTAATCCATTCAAAAATCGCTGCAATGTTCCCTGTACATGACTTCCAACATGACCACCTGAAATTGAAAACGGGTCGGTATTTTGAACCGTTACTTTATATGCATTGGTTTTTATAATTCCATTCTGAAGGTCAAGATTGCCTGTAGGTCCGATCAACATATCCTGCAGAAACAACTGAACACCACCGCCGGTATTGTTTATGACAACATTATTCAAATTTAACGGAGCACCAGGACCAGGAGCGTAGTTCTGTACTGCTGTTCCATTAAATTCAATCGTTCCTGTAGGTCCTGTGTTTATAACGGTGAGATTACCGGAACTGTTATTGAAGTGTCCGGCCAGTTTAATGTACTTATTATTGCAATCGAAAATACTTGCTGCTCCACTGTTAAGAAAGTTGCCGCCGATATCCAGATCCGTATTTGCAATGGCAGTTCCGAAGTTCTTAGATATAGTTACGTTACCCAGTTTAGATGATCCAGTAAAATTTCCATTGAAGGATTGTGTAACAGCTCCATTGTTCATTGTAATTGTTGAAGTTGGAGCGGCTATCAGATTACCATAATTATTGAAGTCCCCGCAGATATTAACTGTAACTCCTGGTGCAATGGTTAATGTTGCTCCAGCGAGAATTGTCAGTGAGTTAACTGTCGTATTCGTAGAAATTACGGGATCATTTGTTGCTGGGAAGATATTTGCATCTACACCACAGGTTGGAATATTACAGCCGTTCCAATTCGCTGTGTTTGCCCAGGTAGTATTGGTTGCTCCAGTCCATGAAATTGCTGCTGAATTTCCAAATGCACAGGTTGAGCCTGAAAAGTCCAGCGTAAATCCACCGTTTGTACCACTGTAGTTTGACAAAGCAAGAGCAAACTTTTGGCCGGCTGTGACTGTTAATGGCGCTTCGAAATTGAAAATAGAAGCACCCACAGGAACAGGGTTTTGCATTCCACACATGGTAGATGCATTGCCATTCCAGTTACAGCGTACCGGTGGTAGAATATTGTTTTGGATATCCTGGCAATTGTTATTTGTAAGGTCAAACATGATCCAGTCATAAAAGCCCGCAGGATGTGTATGTGTCCATTTCAATACACCATTGGAAGCAATGTTGATGATATACCAAACGATATTTAATTCAGAAGCGAGCAAACAACCTGAATTGCCACTGTTAACATTTGTACCCGGATTGCTGATACTCCCGGGAGGTGGAATTTCACCAATTAGTCCGCAACCGAAAAAGCTGGTTGGTTGGTTGACGACCGGAGAACAAACGTTGATAGCACCGAGGCAATCCTGTTGATTAAAACCTGAATTCAAAGGGGCATCAGAAAAAATGATATTAAAAGTCCCGGTCAGGTCACCTACACCATCCACACGAATAAACAAAGTATCACCTGGTGTAAGTCCGGTTAATGAAAGGCTGGATGATAGTGTATTGCCGGCACAGCCCGTCACGCCATTGTCGTTGCAATTATTTGTGAGACTCGTCAAGCCTGAACAAGTACCTGTAAAAACTTCAATCTGTGTATCCGTTAGTGTTAACGTCTGCGTTTGAATAAATGCAGTTCCGGCAGTGCCCACTACACCTTTAAACCAAACGGTATTCATTGTTCCTGCTGACCAACATAACGGAGCTGCGGGTTCTCCTGATCCGGAAGAACACGTATTATTTCCTAACGTGTAAACTCCTGTAGGCAGCAATGGAGCCTGACAGGCGAGGTCATTTGCCGAACCTGCACCAAAAGACTGGACAAAGAGATCATAACCGACACTTGTAGGTGGAGCCCATGAATCAATAACGATGTAATATGTCCCCGGTAATGTTAATGTTGCACTACCGGAAATAACGCTGGCGCCGCCATAGAAAGCAATACATGAACCTCCGCTTCCAGGGCATCCATAATAAACCTGAAATCCCATTAAAGGCGTCGAAACATTATTCAAAGTAATGCCTATACATTCATTACCAGAAGAAGTATACTTATACACTTTATCTTCTCCTGAAACATATAAAGAACCGCAACCACCTGGAGTAGTCAATGTGTAATCATCATTCATACATGCAGTTGATTCGTTCAGGAAAGAAGATGGCAATGATGCAATATTTACAGCATTTGCACAGGTGGCACCAACAAGGCTGGAAGCAACAGCTGAGATAAAAAGATTGTCATATGAATTGCATTCGTTATCACCATCCAACACCAGGTAATAGGTATGACCGGCTATGACGCCAACACAAAGCGATTTGTTTCCTCCCGGATCCTGAACAAATGCCACACAAGCAGCGGATGAGCCGGCGCAGGCGTTGAGAGGGCAACCATCGTATAAATGCAGTCCCGTGGAGCTACCCACCGGGCTATTAAGATCAATACTAATCTGACCAGATGAGGTGGGTGTAAAGACCCAGACTTCATCTTCATCTCCGAGGTAATCCGGATCTCCACAAACCGGTGTATTCGCATCTGAAATATCATCATTCATTCCACACGTTGAACCCGGACCAGAATTATAAGGAAGTGACGCTACTGCAAACACACCTGCTCCCAATGCAGCATTGCAATTACTTATACCTGAACAAGAAAATTCAATATTATCCAATGCGATTGCGGGATTATTACCACTTGCACCATCGTTAAGCCAGGTAAAGACAAGACGCTGCGTAGTACCGGAAATACCGCAATCCAATTCCAGCGAATCATTTACCCAGGTAGTATTATTTCTGTAATCTTCGCCGATCAGGTGGGTCGCCGGTGGAATCGTGCCGGCAGTGGGAGTGTATGAAACTGGAGTGAGGTAGATATTCATAATATCTTCGTTTGCACGTCCACGCGATTTCCATCTGAACTTTAGTTTGATCGAAGACTGACCTGATGGAATTACAATATCCCTATAAATATGAACTACCGAAGCCGCATTTGCATTATAATTATTATTTGTTGAAGCAGTACCAACAAAAGCACATCTAGCACCCGTAAAACCCGCTACAGTAGTTCCCAAAAACCATTGATTCGTTTGCAAGGGTAAACTGTTTACCACAGTCCATCCATTAGCTGCAAAAGTGGTTCCTGTTTCAAAGCCTCCATCACCAGTTGGGGAAACCAAAATAGTTTGGGCTTCTGAACGAATCTGCATCAGAATCACCAGAAACAGTAATAATTTAATCTGTGTGTTATTCATTGCAGATTAGTTTTTAATTGAATTAACACTGGGTTTACATATATCGGGTAGCAGATAGGCAGGAATGGCCTGTTTGATATAGAACCGGTAATTGGATTTTCTCAAAATCACCCGCAACTTATTCTCGGTTGTTATTGAATCCTTTTGCACATCCAGAATAGCCAACCCTAGTTTCTCACAATACCTGACTTCATAAACCTCATGCAGACCAGTAATTAGCTGGCGGAATTCGGGAAACCCACGATCAATACTTAATCCCTGAACCTCAATATAAATTGTTCTTTTTTCCTGACTGTAAGCTTTACAGCTATAAAAAAGGATAACCAGAAGAAGGATAGTTTTTTTCATATCATTGAATTGTCTGCTTCTGCAAGTATACGTTTGAAAAGAAGGTAATGGCAAGTTGCAAACAGCTGATATTCAATGTTATTTCCAGACAGGAAAATATCCGTGTTCAAACATCTAATTTCCACTCTAATCGGGAAGAAAGGCGAAGTGAAACCTTTACTATTGCTATTAATCGATGTAATATTTGGCAAAAAAAACGTCAGATAAAGTACAACTTCAACTGATCCACAACGAAAGTTGATAGCCGCTTAGGATTAATATCTGTTCACCTGTATTGAAAATAGTTTCGCTATCAACAAATCAGAAAAATGAATAGTCTACTATTAACTTAATAAATTGAAACAACTTTATCCTAAAAATTCAGACGTCAATGCTGTAAATAGAGATTGAGTCTGTAGATTCCCGCCGGCTAAAGTGGAAAATCAACCCTTTTTTCAATCGCCTGCGGCTATTGAAAAGGAGATATCATTCAAGCGATTTCTGTTGACGGACTGCATTGCTATCGCAACGCGTCCGTCGATTCCCGCCGGCTAAAGTGGAAAATCAACCCCTTTTCAATCGCCTGCGGCCATTGAAAAAGGAGATATCATTCAAGTGATTTCTGTTGACGGACTGCATTGCTATCGCAACGCGTCCGTCGATTCCCGCCGGCTAAAGTGGAAAATCAACCCTTTTTTCAATCGCCTACGGCTATTGAAAAGGAGCCCGTCATTCAAGCGACATCTGTTGACGGACGGCATTGCTATCGCAACGCGTCCGTCGATTCCCGCCGGCTAAAGTGGAAAATCAACCCTTTTTTCAATCACCTGCGGCTATTGAAAAGGAGCCA